>Ga0228700_1000508_pt1 | contig 35624 bp, 32 predicted proteins | sample McNCre317_Aug_MG_FD_178019 | JGI IMG/M metagenome (GOLD analysis project Ga0228700, IMG submission 178019) | Freshwater microbial communities from McNutts Creek, Athens, Georgia, United States - 3-17_Aug_MG | ecosystem: Environmental > Aquatic > Freshwater > Creek | place: USA: Georgia...
GTTGTTGCGCAGCACCAGCATCAGCATGGAGAAGGTGAACAGCGAGATGTAGGCGAAGAAGCGGTTGTAGCCCTCGTCTTCATGCATGTAGCCCACCGTGTAGAGGTGCACCATGAGCGACACAAAGGTCACCACGCACATCATCATGGCAGTCAGCCCATCGACCAGGAAGCCCACCTCCATCTTCAGGCCACCCACCGACATCCAGGTGTAGAGGGTTTCGTTGAAGCGGGCGCCGTCCTGCACCACGCTCATCAGCGTCAGGACCGACAGCACGAATGCCACCAGCACACCCAGGATGGTGAGCGTGTGGCTGCCGGCGCGGCCCATCACATTGCCACCAAACTTGGTGCCCAGCACACCGGCCAGGGCGGAGCCGACCAGCGGCGCCAGCGGGACCCACATCAGGGTGCTTGCATTGAGGGTTTGCGACATCTTTTTTTAACCCTTGAGCGAATTGAGTTCGTCCACGTTGATGCTGGACTTGTTGCGGAACAGCAGCACCAGAATCGCCAGGCCGATGGCCGATTCCGCCGCCGCAACAGTCAGAATGAAGAACACGAAGATCTGGCCGTGCATGTCATGCAGGTAGTAGGAGAAGGCAACAAAGTTGGTGTTGACGGCCAGCAGCATCAGCTCGATGGCCATCAGCAGCACGATCAGGTTGCGGCGGTTCAGGAAGATGCCCACCACGGACATGGCGAACAGCATGGCGCCCAATGTCAGAAAGTGACCCAGTGTGAGTGTCATGCCTTTACCTCCGGAACTGCAGCGGGTGCGGGCTCAGGCGCCACTTGGGTGGCATCCATCTTGACCACGGTCATACGATCTTTGGCCTTGACGCGCACCTGCACGCCGGCGCTCACATGCTTGCTGTCCTTGCGGGCCCGCAGGGTCAGCGCAATGGCGGCCACCATGGCAACCAGCAGAATGCCGGCTGCCACTTCGAGCGGGTAGATGTACTGGGTGAACAGCACCACACCAAGTTCCTTGGTGTTGGAGGCCGAGGGATCCGCCGCCGCAGCCACATCGGCCACACGGAAGCCACCCATCAGCACCGCCGACATTTCCAGCGCAATCACCACGCCCACCAGGGCAGCGAAGGGGAAGTGACGCCAGAAGCCGTGGCGCAGATTCTCGACGTTGATGTCCATCATCATGACCACGAAGAGGAACAGCACCATCACCGCCCCCACGTAGACCAGCACCAGCACGATGGCCAGGAACTCGGCGCGCAGCAGCATCCAGATCATGGCGCCCTGGAAAAAGGTCAGCACCAGGAACAGCACCGCATGCACCGGGTTGCGTGCGGTGATCACACGGAAGGCTGCGATCAGCAGGACCGTGGAAAACAGGTAGAAAAGACCGGTTGTGACATTCATATTCAAATTCTTTCTGCCAGGGGTCTTAGCGGTACTTGGCGTCGGCCTGCTTGGCAGCGGCAATCACGCTCTCATAACGGTCACCCACGGCCAGCAGCATGTCCTTGGTGAAGTACAGGTCACCCCGCTTCTCACCGTGGTATTCCAGGATCTGGGTTTCCACGATGGAGTCCACCGGGCAGCTTTCTTCGCAGAAGCCGCAGAAGATGCACTTGGTGAGGTCGATGTCGTAGCGCGTGGTGCGGCGCGAACCGTCGGCACGCACATCGGACTCGATGGTGATGGCCATGGCCGGGCACACCGCTTCGCAGAGCTTGCAGGCAATGCAGCGCTCTTCACCGTTTTCATAGCGGCGCAGGGCATGCAGGCCGCGGAAACGCGGCGACAGCGGCGTCTTCTCTTCGGGGAACTGCACCGTCACCTTGCGGCGGAACAGGTAGCGGCCGGTCAGGGCCAGACCCTTGAACAGTTCGATCAGCAGGAAGCTGTGGAGAAAGTCCTTGAGCGAGAAAACAGAGGGCGTGCGGGCAACAAAATGGTTAGACATGGCGTTTTCCTTCACTTCCAGATATTGAAGGAAGTTTGCATCCAGATGCCCACCACCGTCAGCCACACCAGCGTCAGGGGAATGAACACCTTCCAGCCCAGGCGCATCACCTGGTCATAGCGGAAACGGGGGAAGGTGGCGCGCACCCAGATGAAGAAGCTCACCACGGCAAAGGCCTTGGCACCCAGCCAGATCCAGCCGGGGATGAAGTCCAGTGCGGCGATGGGAGAGAGCCAGCCGCCCAGGAACATGACCGAGGCCAGCATGGAGATCAGCCACATATTGGCGTACTCGGCCAGGTAGAACATGGCGTAGGACATGCCGGAATACTCCACCATGTGACCGGCCACGATCTCGGCCTCGCCTTCCACCACGTCGAAGGGGTGGCGGTTGGTCTCGGCCAGGCCCGAGATCACATAGATCACGAAGACCGGCAGCAGCGGCAGCCAGTTCCAGGACAGGAAGCCCAGGCCAGCGTCCACGAACATACCCTTGCCCTGCACCTGCACGATGTCGGTCAGGTTCATGCTGCCCGAGACCATGAGCACGATCACCAGGCAGAAGCCCATGGCGATTTCGTAGCTCACCATCTGGGCCGAGGCGCGGATGGCGCCCAGGAAGGCGTACTTGGAGTTGGAGGCCCAGCCGGAGATGACCACGCCATAGACTTCCACCGAGGCGATGGCCATCACATACAGCAGGCCGGCGTTGACATTGGCCAGCGCCACATCAGGACCGAAAGGCACCACCGCCCAGGCCGCCATGGCCGGCATGATGGTCAGCACCGGGCCGATGAAGAACAGGCCCTTGTTGGCGGCTGCGGGCACCAGGATTTCTTTGGCCAGCAGCTTCATCGCATCGGCGATGGGCTGCAGCATGCCCCAGGGGCCAACCCGGTTCGGGCCCAGGCGAACCTGCATCCAGCCCAGGAACTTGCGCTCCCACAGCGTGGTGTAGGCCACAGCACCCATCAGCGGCAGCACCACGGCCACGATCTTGATCAGGGTCCACAGAATGGGCCAGGCAATGGCAGCCCACCAGGGTGCGGCCAGGAGGCCGGCGCCGGTATTGAAAATAGTGTCGATCATGCCAAGGCCTCCTGCGCGGCTTGCGGGCTGGCCGCGGCACGCGCATCTGCGGTCAGCTGCAGGGATGTGGCGCGACGCACCAGGCCATCCAGCTGGTAAATGGACGCCACCACCGGAGCGGCGCTGGCCGGGCTCAAGTCAATGGCTGCCGAGCTGGCATTGCCCAGGTGCTCGGCCGGTACAAAGGCAGGCACGCCGCCAGTGTGCATGGCCGCCAGCACGTCTTGCGCGGATTCGAAATCGAAACCGGGCAGGCCCAGCAGATTGGCCAGCACGCGCATCACCTTCCATGCGGGGCGGGCTTCACCGGCCGGGCGCACCACGGCGTGGAAGCTCTGCACACGGCCTTCGGCATTCACGAAGGTGCCTGCCGTCTCGGTAAACGGGGCAATGGGCAGCAGCACGTCGCTGAAGTCCAGGTTGGTCTTGAAGGGGCTCAAGGTCACCACCATCTCGGCCTTGTCCAGGCCCAGGGCGGCTTGCTGGCCGGCAGCGCTGTCTTGCACCGGCTCAGTGTTGAGCAGAATGGCGGCCTTCAGGCCACCGGCCAGCATCTGGCCGGCATTCAGGCCGCCCTCACCGGGCAGGGCGCCCGCCAGTTGGGCACCCACGGTGTTGGCAGCCTCGGTGAGGTAGCCCACGGTGGCGCCGGTTTGTTCGGCAATCCAGTTGGCCAGGGCCAGCAGGCTGGAAGCCTTGGCATGGTGGGCTGCTGCGTTGCCCAGCAGAACGGCCTTGCGCTCGCCGCCCAGCAGGCTGTCGGCAATGGCGCGGGCCTGGTCGTCGGCCACACCGGGGGCCGGTGGGTTCACACCCTTGGCAGCAGCCAGGGCCACGGCCACATTGGCTAGGGCCTGGACCCAGGTGGTGGCCGGCGCATTGAGCGCATTGGCCACGGGCAGGGCCCAGTCGGGGCTTTGGGCGTTCAGCGCGTTAACCTGGCAGCCATGCTTGACGGCCTGGCGGATGCGCTGGGCAAACAGGGGATGGTCCTTGCGCAGGTTGGAGCCCACGATCAGCACGCGTTCCAGGGTGGACAGCGAGGCAATCGAGGTGCCCAGGTAGCGGGCCTTGGGCGCGGCCGTGAACTCGGCGTTGCGCAGGCGGTAGTCAATGTTCTGGCTGCCCAGGCCGCGCACCAGGGCGCCGGTCAGGTGCAGCTCTTCCAGGGTGCTGTGCGGGCTGACCAGCGCGCCGATGGAGGTGGCGCCATGGTTGGTCTTGATCTGCTTGAGGCCATTGGCCACGTATTCCAGCGCGGTCTGCCAGTCCACCGTCTTCCACTCGCCGCCCTGCTTGAGCATGGGGGCGCTGAGGCGCTCGCTGCTGTCCAGGGCTTCGTAGGAGAAGCGGTCACGGTCGGCGATCCAGCACTCGTTGACGGCCTCGTTCTCCAGAGGCACCACACGCATGACCTTGTTGTTCTTGACCTGCACGATCAGGTTGGCACCGGTGGAGTCGTGGGGGCTCACCGACTTGCGGCGCGACAGTTCCCAGGTGCGGGCGCTGTAGCGGAAGGGCTTGCTAGTGAGTGCACCCACGGGGCACAGATCAATCATGTTGCCCGAGAGTTCGGAGTCCACCGACTGGCCGACAAAGGTTTCAATCTCGGCATGCTCACCGCGGTGCGACATGCCCAGCTCCATCACGCCGGCCACTTCCTGGCCGAAGCGCACGCAGCGGGTGCAGTGGATGCAGCGGCTCATTTCCTCCATGGAAATCAGCGGGCCCACGTCCTTGTGGAAGACCACGCGCTTTTCTTCTTCGTAGCGCGAGCTGGAGCCGCCGTAGCCCACGGCCAGGTCTTGCAGCTGGCATTCGCCACCCTGGTCGCAAATGGGGCAATCCAGCGGGTGGTTGATGAGCAGAAACTCCATCACCGACTTCTGCGCCTTGATGGCCTTGTCGCTCTTGGTGCGCACCACCATGCCCTGGGTCACGGGCGTGGCGCAGGCAGGCATGGGCTTGGGGGCTTTTTCCACATCGACCAGGCACATGCGGCAGTTGGCCGCAATGCTGAGCTTCTTGTGGTAGCAGAAGTGGGGGATGTAGGTACCGGCCTTGTCGGCCGCATGCATCACCATGCTGCCTTCAGAGATTTCGACCTTTTTGCCGTCGAGTTCGATTTCAATCATGCTGTGACTCGCTCAGACTTTGGAGACGTCGGCCGCAACCATGCAGGTCTTGTGCTCGACGTGGTGCACGAATTCGTGCCGGAAATGCTTGATCATGGCGCGCACCGGCATGGCGGCTGCATCACCCAGGGCGCAGATGGTGCGGCCCATGATGTTCTCGGCCACGTTGTCCAGGAGGTCCATGTCCGAGGGGCGACCCTGGCCGCCTTCGATGCGGTCCACCACCTTGGACAGCCAGCCCGTACCTTCGCGGCAGGGCGTGCACTGGCCACAGGATTCGTGGGCGTAGAAGTAGCTTAGGCGTTGCAGGGCCTTGACCATGCAGCGGCTGTCGTCCATGACGATGACCGCACCCGAGCCCAGCATGGAGCCGGCCTTGGAGATGGAGTCATAGTCCATGGTGCATTCCATGATGATGGAAGCAGGCAGCACCGGCGAGGATGAACCGCCGGGAATCACCGCCTTGAGCTTGCGGCCCTTGCGCACGCCACCGGCCAGCTCCAGCAGCTTGGCAAAGGGCGTACCCATGGGCACTTCGTAGTTGCCGGGCATCTCCACGTCACCGCTGACCGAATAGATCTTGGTGCCGCCGTTGTTGGGCTTGCCGCACTCCAGGTAAGCCTGCGAGCCGTTGCGGATGATCCAGGGCACCGCAGCAAAGGTCTCGGTGTTGTTGATGGTGGTGGGCTTGCCGTACAGGCCGAAGCTGGCCGGGAACGGCGGCTTGAAGCGGGGCTGGCCCTTCTTGCCTTCGAGCGACTCCAAGAGTGCGGTTTCTTCGCCGCAGATGTAGGCGCCAAAGCCGTGGGCGGCATGCAGCTGGAAGCTGAACTCGCTGCCCAGTATCTTGTCGCCCAGGTAGCCGGCGGCGCGGGCCTCTTCCAGGGCTTCTTCAAAGCGCTCGTAGGCAGCAAAGATTTCACCGTGGATGTAGTTGTAGCCCACCGACACGCCCATGGCGTAGGCGGCGATGATCATGCCTTCAATCACGATATGCGGATTGAACTGCAGGATGTCGCGGTCCTTGCAAGTACCGGGCTCGCCCTCGTCGGAATTGCACACCAGGTACTTCTGGCCCGGGAACTTGCGGGGCATGAAGCTCCACTTCAGGCCGGTGGGAAAGCCCGCACCGCCCCGGCCGCGCAGGGCCGATTCCTTGACCGTGGTGATGACCTGGTCCTGGCTCATTCCAGCCAGACCGGTCTCGGGGTTGGGAGCCGAGCCGTCCTTGCCCAGCACCTTGCGCAGGGCCTGGTAGCCGCCGCGTGCCTCGTAGTCTTTCAGGCGCCAGTTGCTGCCGTCCAGGCCCGCATAGATCTGCGGGTTGATGTGGCGGCCGTGGAAGCAGGTCTCAATGCCCTTGGAGACGAATTGGTCGATGACGTTGTGCGCGCTCATGCCTTGCCTTCCGCGGCACGGATGCCGTCCACAAACTGGTCCAGCTTGTCGTTGGACATGAAGCTGCACATCTTGCGGTCATTGACCAGCATCACCGGGGAATCGGCACAGGCACCCAGGCACTCGCTCTGCTGCAGGGTGAAGAGGCCGTCGGCCGTGGTCTCGCCCATGTGGATGCCCAGCTTGTGCTCCAGGTGGTGCAGCGCCTTCTGGCCATCACGCAACTGGCACGGCAGGTTGGTGCACACATTGAGCTTGTACTTGCCCACGGGCTTCTGGTTGTACATGTTGTAGAAGGTGGTGACCTCGTGCACAGCCATGGGCGCCATGCCCAGGTAGTCGGCAATCACCTTCTCGCTGTCGGCGCTCACATAGCCCTGTTCCTGCTGCACGATGGACAGGCAGGCCATCACGGCGGACTGGGCCTGATCGGCCGGGTACTTGGCGACTTCGCGGGCGAAGCGGGCCTTGGTGGTGTCAGAGATCATCGGTCAATCTCTCCAAAAACAATATCAATGGTTCCGATCACGGCCACCGCGTCGGCAATCATGTGGCCCTTGGACAGCTCGTTCAGACCGGACAGATGCACGAAGCCCGGCGGACGGATCTTCAGGCGGTAAGGCTTGTTGGCGCCATCGCTGACGATGTAAATGCCAAACTCGCCCTTGGGGTGTTCAACGGCGGCATAGGCCTCGCCCTCAGGCACGCGGAAGCCTTCAGAGAACAGCTTGAAGTGGTGGATCAGCTCTTCCATGCTGGTCTTCATCGCTTCACGCGCAGGCGGAGCCACCTTGTAGTTGTCGGTGATCACCGGTCCGGGGTTGGCACGCAGCCAGTCCACGCACTGCTTGATGATGCGGTTGGACTGCTTCATCTCTTCCATGCGCACCAGGTAGCGGTCGTACACGTCGCCGGTCTTGCCCACGGGAATGTCGAAGTCCAGCTTGTCATAGACCTCGTAGGGCTGCTTCTTGCGCAGGTCCCAGGCAATGCCGGAGCCGCGCAGCATGGGGCCGGTGAAGCCCAGGTTCATGGCACGCTCGGGTGTGACGATGCCGATGTCCACGGTACGCTGCTTCCAGATGCGGTTCTCGGTGAACAGCGTGTGGTATTCCGACAGGTAGGTGGGGAAGCGCTGGGTGAAATCGTCAATGAAGTCCAGCAGCGAGCCCTGGCGGTTGCGGTTGAGCTCTTCCACACCCTTGGCATTGCGCACCTTGCTGGCCTTGAACTTGGGCATGGTCTCGGGCAGGTCGCGGTACACGCCGCCCGGACGGAAATAGGCCGCATGCATGCGCGCGCCGCTGACGGCCTCGTACATGTCAAACAGGTCTTCACGCTCGCGGAAGGTGTAGATCAGGATGGTGGAGCTGCCCAGGTCATTGCCGTGCGAGCCCAGCCACATCAGGTGGTTGAGCAGGCGGGTGATCTCCGAGAACATCACGCGGATGTACTGGGCGCGCACCGGCACTTCAATGCCGAGCATCTTTTCAATGGCCAGGCAGTAGGCGTGCTCGTTGCACATCATGGACACATAGTCCAGGCGGTCCATATAGGGCAGCGACTGGATGAAGGTCTTGCTCTCGGCCAGCTTTTCGGTGGCGCGGTGCAGCAGGCCGATGTGCGGATCGGCGCGCTGGATCACTTCGCCATCGAGCTCCAGCACCAGGCGCAGCACGCCGTGCGCTGCGGGGTGTTGTGGCCCGAAATTGAGGGTGTAGTTTTTGATTTCAGCCATGCGTCAATCTGCCTAGTTCAGGCCCCCGTATTTGTCTTCGCGAATCACGCGCGGCGTGATCTCGCGCGCCTCGATGGTGACCGGCTGGTACACCACGCGCGCGGCCTGCGCGTCGTAGCGCATTTCCACATGGCCCTCGGTGGGGAAGTCCTTGCGGAAGGGGTGTCCGATAAAGCCGTAGTCGGTCAGGATGCGGCGCAGGTCCTCATGGCCTTCGAAGACGATGCCGTACAGGTCGAAGGCTTCGCGCTCAAACCAGTTGGCCGAGGACCACAGCTTGGAGACGGTGGCCACCAGGGGCATGCTGTCATCGGCGGCAAACACCTTCAGGCGCAGACGCTGGTTCAGCGACACCGACAGCAGGTGCGAGACCACGCAGAAACGCGGACTCTCGTAGCTGCCGTTCTTGTATTCGGAATAGTCCACACCACACAGGTCGATCAGCTGCTCGAACTGGCAGCCGGCGGTGTCGCGCAACAACTGGGCAGCCGCCAGGTAGTCGGCCGCGGCAACCTCCACGGTCACCTCGTCCAGCGCGATGCTGATGTGCTTGATCTTGTCACCCAGCGCTGCCTGTACGGCATCGCGGGTCGCCTCGGGGCGCACGGAATAAGTGGTCATGCGAATCCTTTAAGCCCGTGCGATGGTCTGGGTGCGGCGAATTTTCAGCTGCAGCTGCATGATGCCGTAGATCAGCGCCTCGGCCGTGGGCGGGCAGCCCGGCACATAGACATCCACCGGCACGATGCGGTCGCAACCGCGCACCACGGAATAGCTGTAGTGGTAATAGCCGCCGCCATTGGCGCAGGAGCCCATGCTGATCACCCAGCGCGGCTCCGACATCTGGTCATAGACCTTGCGGAATGCGGGTGCCATCTTGTTGGTGAGGGTGCCGGCCACGATCATCAGGTCCGACTGGCGCGGACTGGCACGGAACACTTCGGCACCGAAGCGGCTCAAGTCATAGCGTGCGGTGGCAGAGTGCATCATCTCGACGGCACAGCAGGCCAGGCCGAAGGTCATGGGCCAAATGGAGCCGGTCTTGGCCCAATTCATCACCGAGTCGTAGCTGGTGGTGATGAATCCTTCTTTCAGTACACCTTCAATCATCTGTTTACTCCCAATCGAGGGCGCCCTTTTTCCACATATAGACAAAACCCAGCGTGAGCACAGCCACGAATTCGAGGCCGATCAAAAAGCCCAGCAAACCGGTCTCCTTGAGCGTGACCGCCCAGGGAAACAGGAAGGCCGTTTCCAGGTCAAACAAAATGAAGAGAATGGCGACCAGGTAATAGCGCACATCGAACTTCATGCGCGCGTCTTCAAACGCTTCAAAGCCGCATTCGTAGGGGGAGTTTTTTGCGGCATCCGGACGATTGGGGCCCAGTATGTAACCGATGACTTGGGGGGCTACGCCGATACCTATGCCAACCAAGATGAACAAAAGGACGGGAAGATATTGATCGAGGTTCATCTTTGGATCTGACCACTGTAAACTGACAGTGCGCTGATAGTGCTACCTGCGCATGCCAAACTACCTGGTGCCGTCGGCGAGACTCGAACTCGCACAGCTTTCGCCACTACCCCCTCAAGATAGCGTGTCTACCAATTTCACCACGACGGCGGCTTTTGCTTGCTGAATTTGCCTGAGGCGCCTTACGGTTTTTGCTCATTCAGCAGGCCTAGAGTTTACCCTGAATTCCCCCCGCTTCTCGTAGGGGGAAGCGAATTACTTGGCAGGGATTTGCGCTGCACCAGAGGCCGGTGCAGCAGGTGCACTGGCTGCTGCGCTGGCAGCAGGTGCCACGGCCGCAGCCGACTCCAGCACGCTGCCCGAACTGCTGGGACGCAGGTTGCCAAAATAGGCCAGGCCCAGCGTGCAGACAAAGAAAACCGTGGCCAGTATGGCGGTGGTGCGCGACAGGAAATTGGCACTGCCGCTGGCGCCAAACAGGCTGCCGGAGCCACCGCTGCCAAAGGCCGCACCCATATCGGCACCCTTGCCGTGCTGCACCAGAATAAGGCCGATCATGCCCAGTGCGGACAGCATCTGGACCGTCAAAATAATAGTTATAACTACGTTCATTCTTCTCTCCTAAATCGTGAATCTATAGCTGCAGGCACTTATTTGGCCGCGGCAATAATGGATAAAAAATCGGCTGACTTGAGGGCGGCACCACCCACCAGGCCACCATCGATATCAGGCTGGGCCAGCAGCTGCGCAGCGTTGGCCGCATTCATGCTGCCGCCATACAGGATGTGCACACGGTCGGCATGGGAGCTGGCGGCCTGCAACTGCGCGCGCAGCACTGCATGCACCTGCTGCGCCATTTCGGGCGTGGCGGTCTTGCCGGTGCCAATGGCCCAAACGGGTTCATAGGCCACCACGATCTCGCTGATGCAGTGCCCATTGGCATGGATGACTGCTGCCAGCTGGCGCTTGACCACTTCTTCCGTACGGCCGGCCTCGCGCTCGGCCAGGGTCTCGCCCACACAGACGATAGGGGTGATGCCGGCAGCCAGGGCACGCGTGGTCTTGGTAGCCACGGTGGCATCGGTCTCGCCGTGGTACTGGCGGCGCTCCGAGTGCCCGACAATGGCATAGCGCGTACCAAAGTCTTTCAACATGGCAGCCGACACCTCACCGGTGTAGGCACCGACCTCGTGCGCAGACAGGTCCTGCGCGCCCAGCGCAATGCCTGTGCCCTGCACCAGCGACTGCACCTGCGCCAGGTACAAGGCCGGCACGCAAACCGCCACCAGGCAGTTCCAGTCGGCCGACTGCGCCAGCAGGGCCTGCAGCAAGGCGGCGTTGGATGCTGCGTTGCCATTCATCTTCCAGTTTCCGGCGATCAGTTTCTTTTTCATGCTGTTCCCCAATTCAAAACTATTTTTCCCACGTGTTGGTTGGACTCCATCAAGGCATGCGCCGCTGCGGCACCACTGCCCGTGGCGTGGCTGGGGTCCACCGCGGCAAACACACTGTGTATGACCGGCTTGATGCTGCCGCTCTCCAGCAAAGGCCACACCTTTGCCAGGCAGTTCTGTGCAATTGCCTGCTTGAAAGCCACGGGCCGAATGCGCAGTGTGGAGCCGGTCACCGTGAGGCGCTTGCGCATGATCAAGCCCGCATTGACTTCACTCTGGACGCCGCCCTGAACGGCAATGATGACCAGGCGGCCGTCTTCGGCCAGGCAATTGAGCTCACGCGCCACATAGTCACCAGCCACCATGTCCAGCACCACATCCACGCCACGGCCATTGGTGAGGCGCCGGGCCTCCGCTTCAAAATCCTGCGTTTTGTAGTTGATGGCATGGTCCGCACCCAGTGCGAGCATGGCTGCGCACTTGGCGTCACTGCCAGCGGTGGCCAGCACGGTTGCACCCAGGGCCTTGGCCATCTGGATGGCGGTCACGCCAATGCCGCTGCTGCCGCCTTGCACCAGCAGGGTTTCCCCTGCCGCCAGGCGGCCACGGTCGAACACATTGCTCCAGACGGTGAAGAAGGTCTCGGGCAGGCTGGCCGCTTGCACATCGCTCAAGCCCTTCGGCACGGGCAGACACTGCGCCACCGGGGCAATGCAGTACGCGGCATAGCCGCCACCGGCCACCAGTGCGCACACACGGTCACCCACAGCCAGGCCAGCCTCTGCCAGTGCCACTGCGTCACCGCTTACGATGCGACCCGACACTTCCAGGCCCGGAATGTCCGAGGCACCGGGCGGCGCCGGGTAGTTGCCGGCACGCTGCAGCACATCCGGCCGATTGACGCCCGAAGCAGCAACCTGCAGACACACCTCGCCCTGCCCTGCCACCGGCATGGAACGCTGTGCCAGACGCAGCACATCCGGCCCACCAAAGGAAGCTATTTCAATGACGTTCATGGTCCATGACGTTCAAGGGGCTTTAGCGACAAGGCCATCTGCGCCGTCAGCACAGATGGCCTTGTGCGCCTAAGGCTGCTTAGGCGTGCTGTTCACCGTGCGAGGGACGCTCCAAGAGGGCCTTCATGGACAGCTTGATGCGGCCCTTTTCATCGGTCTCCAGAACCTTGACCTTGACGATCTGGCCTTCGGACAGGTAGTCGGTGACCTTCTCGACGCGCTCATGGGCGATCTGGCTGATGTGCAGCAGGCCGTCCTTGCCGGGCAGCAGGTTGACCAGGGCACCGAAGTCCAGGATCTTGGTGATCGGACCTTCGTAGACCTTGCCAATTTCGACTTCGGCGGTGATCTGCTCGATGCGCTTCTTGGCTTCCTCGGCCTTGGCCGGATCGCTGGAGGCGATGGTGATGGTGCCGTCTTCTTCGATGTTGATCTGGGTGCCGGTCTCTTCGGTCAGCGCACGGATGACGGCGCCGCCCTTGCCGATCACGTCGCGGATCTTTTCGGGGTTGATCTTCATGGTGAACAGGCGCGGAGCGAAGTTGGAGACTTCGGTCTTGGCCTCGCTCATGGCTTCCTGCATCTTGCCCAGGATGTGCATGCGGGCTTCCTTGGCCTGGGCCAGGGCAACTTGCATGATTTCCTTGGTGATGCCCTGGATCTTGATGTCCATCTGCAGGGCGGTGATGCCGTTGGTGGTACCGGCCACCTTGAAGTCCATATCACCCAGGTGGTCTTCATCACCCAGAATGTCGGTCAGCACGGCAAAGCGGTTGTCTTCCTTGATCAGACCCATGGCGATACCGGCCACGTGCGCCTTCATGGGCACGCCAGCGTCCATCAGCGACAGGCAGCCGCCGCAGACCGAGGCCATGGAAGAAGAGCCGTTGGACTCGGTGATTTCCGAGACCACGCGCATGGTGTAGGGGAAGTCTTCCTTGTTGGGCAGGCAGGCCACCAGGGCGCGCTTGGCCAGGCGGCCGTGGCCGATTTCGCGGCGCTTGGGCGTGCCCACGCGGCCGGTTTCGCCGGTGGCGAAGGGAGGCATGTTGTAGTGGAGCATGAAGCGGTCTTCGTACTCGCCGCTCAATGCGTCGATGCGCTGGGCATCGCGCTCGGTGCCCAGGGTGGTGACCACCAGGGCCTGGGTCTCGCCGCGGGTGAACAGGGCCGAGCCGTGGGTACGGGGCAGCACGCTGTTGCGGATTTCGATGGGGCGCACGGTGCGGGTGTCGCGGCCGTCGATGCGGGGCTCACCGGCCAGGATCTGGCTGCGCACGATCTTGGCTTCGATTTCAAACAGCAGGCCTTCCACGGCCACGGAATCAAACGCGGCACCATCGGCCTTCAGGCCGGCCATTACATCGGCGTAGGCTGCGCGGCAGGCTTGCGTGCGGGCCTGCTTGTTGCGCAGCTGGTAGGCGGCAACCAGCTTGTCCTTGCCCAGGGCTTCGACCTTGGCGATCAGGTCCTGGTCCTTGGCAGCAGCCTTCCAGTCCCACACCGGCTTGCCGGAGTCGCGCACCAGTTCGTGGATGGCGTTGATGGCAATCTTGCCCTGGTCGTGGCCATAGACCACGGCGCCCAGCATGATTTCTTCGGACAGTTGCAGGGCTTCGGACTCGACCATCAGCACAGCGGCTTCGGTACCGGCCACCACCAGGTCCATCTGCGAATCCTTGCGTGCGGTCTGGCCGGGGTTGAGCACGTATTCACCGTTGATGTAACCCACGCGGGCCGCACCGATGGGGCCACTGAAAGGCACGCCGGAGACCGACAGCGCGGCGCTCACGGCAATCATGGCGGCAATGTCGGCATCGACTTCGGGGTTGAGCGACACGGTGTGCACCACCACATGCACTTCGTTGAAGAAGCCTTCGGGGAACAGGGGGCGGATGGGGCGGTCGATCAGACGGCTGGTCAGGGTTTCGTATTCACTGGGGCGGCCTTCGCGCTTGAAAAAGCTGCCGGGAATCTTGCCGGCGGCATAGCTCTTTTCCAGGTAGTCCACGGTCAGGGGGAAGAAGTCCTGGCCGGCCTTGCCTTCGGTCTTGGCCACCACGGTGGCCAGCACCACGGTGCCATCCATGTCCAGCAGCACGGCACCGGTGGATTGACGGGCGACTTCGCCGGTCTCCATGGTGACTGTGTGTTGGCCCCATTGGAAGGTCTTGCTAACTTTTTTGAACATCGTCATTGTGTTTTTCTCCATTGATTTGGGAAGACGTTTTGGCGGGTGCAGGCCACCTCGCCCAAGCCCGGATTCAGGTGCGCAGTCCACGATGCCATTCCAGCGGCACTTGCCTCAAATTCCGCTGGAATGACACAGCTTCGCTCTGCTCTTGCTGCCTCCGAAGTAAAAAACGCCTGAGCTAGTGACCTAACTCAGGCGCCTTACTTATTTTGCGGTCACTTACTTGCGCAGGCCCAGCTTGGCGATCAGCGCGGTGTAGCGGTCAGCGTCCTTGCCCTTGAGGTAGTCGAGCAGCTTGCGGCGGCGGCTCACCATGCGCAGCAGACCGCGACGGCCGTGGTGGTCCTTGGCGTGGGTCTTGAAATGGGGGGTGAGCTCGTTGATGCGAGCGGTCAGCAGTGCAACTTGCACTTCGGGGGAACCGGTGTCACCGGCGCTACGTGCGTTGTCTTTGACAACTGCGGCTTTGATGCTGGATGCGATCATGGCAATTTCCTGTATGGGCGGCACCCCTACCTGTGGTTTGATGGCAGAAGGACGTCCCGGTTGATGAACTTGCGTCGGGTGCTGGAACTGCTCCCGACGTGCGCCTTGCACTGTGCAAAGCCCGACGATTATAGCCTACCCAGCCCGGCCATTCCCCGGCGGCACGCCAAGGCGACAAGAAATGGCGATGGCAAACCCATTTTCAAGGCCACTCGCACAACAATAAATTTGAGGAAAAAGTTGTTGAAATGGCGCTGGGCGCTCATAGCTTGGAGTCATGCGGCGCTCACGGTGAGCGACGCGCCAGACACAGGAGCCAACCATGCTTTTCGCCAGTACCTACCCCGCCGTGCGCCGCAACCTCTACACCCATTCTGGCCACGCATTCGAACAGTTTTTGAACCAGGCGCGCCAGGGCGCCAGCCGCCCCGCCACACAATACCAGCAGGATGAGACCGCCTTCTACCTCAGCCTGGATATCCCTGGTATTGCACGCGAGCAGCTCAAGCTCTCCATCGAGGCCTCGGTGGTGCGCATTGAGAGCCACGAAGATGCGCCCCGCAAATACCGCGCCTCGTATGAACTGCCACAGGAAATTGACGCCAGCCTGAGCAGTGCCAAGCTGGAAAACGGTGTGCTCAGCCTGAAGCTGGCCAAGGTGGTGCCCATCAACCGCGCCACCGAAATCACGATTCAATAAGCAGTCCCCCTGTGACGCGCACAGCCTGCGCGCGCGTCACAACGCTTCCAGCGGCCAGCGCGGTTTGACGTCAAACGCATAGTGCGCACTGGCCTGCTGGGTGCCATTTTGCAGCCGCATGGCTGCCGCCAAGGCAATCATGGCGCCGTTGTCGGTGCAAAGATGCAACTCAGGGTAGTGCACCCGAATCTGGCGCTTGGCACAGCTGGCATGGAGTTGATCGCGCAGATGGCGGTTGGCACCCACGCCGCCCGCCACCACCAGACGCTTGAGGCCGGACTCCTTCAAGGCCGTCAACGCCTTCTTTACCAGCACTTCCACGATGGCGGCCTGCGTGGATGCCGCCAGGTCGCAGCGCTGTGCACGCGGCAGGTCTTCAAAATGGCTTGCGCCGGCGGCGGCCTGCATCTTCTGCGCCTGCACCAGCACCGCCGTCTTCAAGCCGGCAAAAGAAAAATCCAGGTTGCCGCTGTGCAGCAAGGGACGCGGCAAGGCATAGGCCTTGGGGTTGCCTTCCTCGGCCATGCGCGCCAGCAAGGGCCCACCGGGATAGGCCAGGCCCATGAGCTTGGCGGACTTGTCGAAGGCTTCACCGGCCGCATCATCGATGGACTCGCCCAACAAGGCGTAGCGCCCGACACCATCCACCCGCATCAACTGCGTGTGGCCTCCGGATACCAGCAGCGCCACAAAGGGAAACTGCGGCGGGTCCGCGCTAAGGAATGGCGACAGCAAATGGCCCTCCAGGTGGTGCACGCCCAAGACCGGACGCGCCAGCGCAGCGCCCAAGGCACAGGCCACCCCCGACCCCACCAGCAGCGCACCGGCCAGCCCAGGCCCCCGCGTATAAGCCACCACATCAATGTCGGAAGCTTTGCAGGCGGCCTCGTCCAACACGTGTTGCAACAGCGGCAGTACCCGGCGGATATGGTCCCGGCTGGCCAGCTCAGGCACCACGCCACCATAGTCCTGGTGCATCTCGATCTGGCTGTGCAAGGCATGAGATAGCAGTTGCGGCACCTGCGTCGATCCGCTCGCCGATTCGCAGCGCACAAGGGCTACACCGGTTTCATCACAAGAAGATTCAATACCCAGGACCAACAACTTTTTCGCCATAGGAACAGAGTTTAGAGTAAGGCCATGCACATCGACATTGAATCCCTGGAGCGCGCCACGCTGGATGCAGTGGCGCCTGAAGCGGTGGGCGAAATACCTGGTTGGCTGCTTCCCTTTGACACCGGCACCGTGGGCCGGGCCATCAGCGCCGTACCTCTGCGGCACCATGGGCTCAATACGACGCTCCTCGCAGATATCGAAGACCGGTATGCCGCACGGGGTCTGCTCACCCAATTCCGTGTTGCCGATGTCAAAGGTACCGCTGAACTGCAGCAAGCGCTGCGCCATCAGGGCTATGCGCCGCGCCAAGCCACCTTGACCATGGTGGGAACCGTGGCCCAATGGCCTGGGCCTTCACACCGTGCGGTGCAATGCAGGGCCCTGCCAACCAGGGCCTGGGAATCGGTGTACCTTGCAGAAGACTTTGACCCGGTGGACGGCGCCAACCGGGTGCGCGCCTTGAGCCGCAGCCGCTATGTGGTCTACGCCTGGATAGCAGATGAAACGGGCAGCATTGCCGCTGGAACGGCCTCATTCAGCCAGGGCTGGGCCAGCCTGCATGGCTTTCGCACGGTGTCACGGCAGCGCGGCAAGGGCTGCGCGCAAGATGTGGTGGCTGCCCTGGCGCCAGAGGCCAGGGCGCGCGGCATTGAGCGCTGCTTTTTGCAGGTGGATGCCGACAATAAGGTGGCGATACGCCTGTACCGCAAGTGGGGATTTGAGACCGCCTGGCTCTATCACTATTGGCGCCGGGTGGGCACCGAGCAGCCGGCTTAGGTTATGCAGGCCGCGTATGCAGGCTAGGCCGCTGCGGCGTGTTGCGGCGCGTTGACCGCGGCCTCTGCACGGAATTCTGGCATCTCGATGTGGCGGCGGCGCTTGCGAACGATGACGGCCGGCGCGACCGTGCCAGAGGCAGCGTGTGACCTGGATGCGGCATACGATTCACCGCGGCCGGTGGCACGAGCCACCCGAATGGCCTCTTCGACCTGGTCTGCATTGAGTGCCTTGACGGTGGAGCCGTTGACTCGCACATAGGCACCGGAGGCTGTGGTTGCCAGCAACCCAAACTCCATGCCCATGCGCACAATGCCCAAGACCTTGAACTCTTTGGGTGCTGCGACAAATGCCTTGATGGTCTGACTGCCCAGAACAACCTGCAGCGATTGCTGGGATTTGGCTTTTGCCTTGGGCTTGGATTGAGATTGCGTTGGGGATTGGGTGTTCATGATCCGCATTCCGGCGCTACGGTGTAACGGCCGCCTCTGGGTTAAACATGCCGCGATATTGCCCACCGGGTCTTGAAACAACTTGATCAAAATGTGATGAATTGCGGTAGCTGCCTCCATCCTCGCCGCTTGGCGTCTGCACGCCGCGGATGGAGGAAAATGCCCCTATGGCAATTGGGCACTACATCAAGGAAATCGGCCGCGGCAAGGACGGTGCGCGCGCCCTGGGCCGCGCGCAAGCCTGCGATCTGTTTGGCCAGATACTGGATGGTCAGGTATCCGATCTGGAGCTCGGCGCTTTTTGCATCGCGATGCGCATCAAGGGTGAAACGCCCGAGGAGATGTGCGGTTTTCTGGACGCGACCCACGCACGCCTGAAGCCTGTACCAGTTGCTGTCGCAGCGGCGGGGCCGGCCACGGTGGTCATTCCCAGTTATAACGGGGCGCGCAAGTTGCCGGCCCTCACACCCCTGCTGGCGCTGCTGCTGGCACGCCGCAAGCTGGCAGTGGTAGTACATGGCACCGCCACGGAAGACCAGCGCGTCTCCACGGCTACGGTATTGGAGGCGCTGGGAATTGCCCTACAGGGCAATCCACATGGCGTACAGCGTGGCCAGGTGGCGTTTTATCCAACCGAAATGCTGCACGGTGGCCTGCACCGTTTACTGGAAGTGCGGCGCACCTTGAAGCTGCGCAATCCCGCCCACAGCCTGGTGAAATTGCTTGCGCCCTGCGCCGGGCCGCAGGTGTTGGTGACCAGTTACACCCATCCGGAATACGCAGTCTCCATGGCGCAGGTGCTGTGCCAGATGCAGTCCACGGCCCTGCTGCTGCGGGGCACCGAAGGCGAGGCGGTTGCAGACCCGCGCCGCCTGCCCCGCATGCAGTGCATTGTGCGCGGCAGCCCCGAAGCAACTATTGAACACCAGCCGGGCACATTGGCCAGCCTGCCGGATTTGCCCGGCCCGCAAGCCCTGGCAACTGCGGCATACATCCAGGACGTGCTAGATGCTCGCCTGCCCCTGCCCGAGCCCATTGCCCTGCAGGTGGAGCAGATCGTGCGCCTAGCGGAAGTTGCCTGTGTGGCCTAGGGAGTAGCGACCGGGTTGCGGCCACACGGCCAGGCCATGTGGCTCCAGACCTACCGCGACCTTGTCCACGGCACCACTGGCGGTGTCAAAGCGGTACACCTCGTCATCAAAGCGGCCGGAAAGCCACAGCCACTTGCCGTCCTGGCTGACGTTGCCCATGTCAGGGCTTCCGCCGCCCGGAACGGGCCAGTTGCCCACCACCTTGTTGGTGGCGAAGTCGATTACGGTGACGCTGCCTGGCCCTTTGCGCTTGCCGTGAATGGAGTGCGAGCCGCGGTTGGCCACATACAAAAGCCTGGCATCCCGGCTGGGGTACAAGCCGTGCGCGGCGACACCGGTGGTGATGAAGTCGACCTCCTTGAAGGCCTCGCCATCAACCACATGCACACCGTCGGCTTCCATGTCAGCCACGTAGAACAGCTTGCCATTGGGCGAAATGCGGATGTCCTGTGGCATGCCCTTTTTTGCAGTGCAGATTTCGGTCTCCAAAGGATTGGGCAGCTTGACCTTGTCCTTGAAACGGGTCTTGGGCATCTCCAGCTTCAGGTAACCCAGCAAGCTGCGGTTGACCAGGTCAATCTTGACTAGGCTGCCTTCAAACTCGCAGGTAAAGATGGCAAAGCGGCCGTCAATGGAGAAGTCGCCGTGGTTGATGCCCCCGCACTTACTGGCCTCGATGGAGTACTGCATCTCCAGGGTCTTGGGATCGCGAAAATCCAGGCGGTGCTTGGCCTCGGCCACCACGATGGTGGACTTGCCATCGGGTGTGAAATACACGTTGTAGGGATCGTCCACCGCAATGGCGCGGCCCGGCCTGCCGGTACGCGGGTCTATGGGCGTGAGGCTGCCGTCATTGCCACGCTCAGCATTGTTGGCCACCCAGAGGGTGCGCATGTCCCAGGACGGCACGATGTGCTGCGGCGCCCGCCCCACGGCGAAACGGTCCACGACCTTCAATGTGGCCGGGTCGATGACGCTGACATTGTTGCCGCGCAGGTTGGGCACGTAGATGCGGGCCGGGTCTTGCTTGACCGCCGGCATCATCTGCTCGGAGCGGGTCTCGCTGTAAAGGTTGTCGGGGTCGACCACGGCGGCCATGCCGGGTACGGTATTGACCGCTGCCCGGGCAGCGGCGGCCACCGGGCCGGCGGCCTGGCTTGCCATCGAAAAGGCGCCCAGGCTGATGGCGCAAAGCGCGATGGCGGTATAGGGATTGAATGCGAATTTCACGGTGGTGTTACCTGTCTCAATTTAAGGAGCTGCATGCTGCCGCGCGAAAGCCTGTATGGCCTGCGCCGACTGCTCGACAATGGTGTGGATGCCCAGCTGGCCCAGCTCGGCGGACGCGCGTTTGGGGTCGCCATACACGCCATTGCCCGGCCCGGCCCGGCCAGCCTCGGACATCGGTTCGGTACGCACCAGCGACTTGTCGATGGCCAGCATCAAGGAAGTGTCGGCCAGGCCCGCATGGGTGCCGATCTCGGCCTCGGTATAGCCTTTGGCACGCAAGGCCTGAATGAATGGGGCTTGCGAGGCCTCATAGTACGCGGTCAGCGCCAGCGCGCGATAGCGGCCATCTGCGGCCCACTCCTTGTTGACGCGTTCTGCAGCGCGGACTTCACTCTTCTGGTAGCCACCATGGTCGCCCAGAAAGACAACATCATGAAAACCATGCTGCTTGAAGCTGCGCGCAGCGGACTCCAGCACCGACTCGAAAGCCGCCTCTGAAATGGAGATGGTGCCGGTGAAGCGCATATGCGCCTGTGGCGGATGAATGGTGCCTTCGGGCACATACGCCAGCACCGGGGCCACCACCGCATTGCCCAGCTTCTGGGCGATCTGGGCTGCAAGGGCCTTGACCCGCACATTGTGTTTGCCCAGGGCCATATGCGGGCCGTTCTGCTCGGTGCCGCCAATGGGGATCAGCACCGTGGTGCTGCCATTGGCCAGCGCGGCACGCAGCTCCGTGGTGGTCATGTCTTCCACAAACACGGTTGCTGGACCGCTGGCTGCGCAGAGTCCGGCGGCCAGTTGCAAGGCAGCGGCAAGGACAGCGCGTGCAATGCAGCGCGAAGATGTAAGAAATTGGGGGACCATGCGGAACCAGGCGAAGACGGATTTTCATTTTACCGGCTGGGTCTTTGCCTGCGGCGTGCGCCAGCGCCACCGCAGCCATGCAGGCCTTTGCGCCAAATCAAAGTTCACAGCGAAAAGCAGGGCAAAAGGTCCCTGCAAGAGTGCACAAGTTGTTGCATTTGAAACCACTGCGTTAACAGCCCAGGCCCGCAACTCCCCCAGAATCAAGGCTCTCGCAACAACCCTGGAGATCTACATCACATGAATACCTTCCAACGCTCCGCTGTCACTGCAGCCGTTTTCGCTTTTGCCCTGGCAGTCGCTCAGGCACAAACGACAACGACCACCACCGGCACAACCACGGGCACCACGACGGGTACCACAACGGGTACGACCACCGGAACTACCACGGGTACCACGACCGGCACGACCACCTCCACGCTGCCTGCTGACGTGCTTGCCGCACAAGCCAAAGTAGTGGCCGACCAGGCCGCACTGAAGTCCGCACAAACCACCCTGGCTGCTGACCAGGCTGCCGGCAAAGACATCACAGCAGATACGGCTGCCGTGCAAGCTGCACGCGCCCAGCTCAAGACCGACCAACAAGCCTTGTCTGCCGCCGCCAAGGCCTTCCTGGCTGCTGACAAACAGGCCGTTCAGACGGCCAAGGCCCAGCTGAAGACCGACAAGGCTGCCGGCAACACCACCGCCATCGCGGCTGACAAGGCTGCTCTGGACGCTGCCAAGCAGACATTGAAAGCCGACAAGAAAGCGGTCAAGAGCGCCGTGCGTTCGGGTGGCGGCGGTGAGCACCAAGGCGGCCATGAAGCCAACGACAATGACGACGATCACCGCTCCACCACCGGTACGACCACGGGCACCACCACTGGAACGACGACCGGTACCACCACAGGCACTACGACAGGCACCACCACCGCTGCAACGGCAACTGCCAGCGTAGCTGCGGCCCGTGTCAACGGCGGCCAAAAGACCGAAACCGAAACCCATGGCGGTGGAAACCGCGGTGGCAATGGTGGCGGCAATGGTGGCGGCGGCGGCAAAGGCAGCGGCAAGGGCAAGTAAGCCCATCGCTATGCGCCTGCCTTAGTCAGGCGCTTTGCAAAGTCCCACCCGACGGCGCACAAGCGGCGGTATCCCGCAGATACCGGTCCGCTCTGTGCGCCGATTTTTTTTGCATGGCGCTCAGACAGCGGCGCAGCGTCAAAGCCATTTGAAAGCCGTTTGCCCCCCCCCATGCGCCCGATGGCCAGAGTGCAAACCGGTTCCCCCTAAACCCGCATGCAGACCTTCAAACGGGTCAGCAACGCCGCAGCGCTCGTTGCTACCACCTTTTCATGACAGCGCTTAGTAATAAAATCCGTCCTTGGACTAAATCTTAGATAAACATAAGACAAGTCTGTTGTGCCAGACCCTGCCCCAGGTGATTGGCACCTGCATGTAAACCCGATATACCTCGATGCACCACAAGCTGAAACTGGCGCAGGTTGGCTTCGCACTCTGGTCGGCCTGCCTGTTGACACTGCCATGGGCCCAGGCCGATGCCAAGACCCTCAACCCGCAGCACAGCGCACCATCCATGCCAGTGGCCAGTGCCCAGCCCCCATCCGGTGCCACTGGCAATGGCAATGGCAAAGGTGCACTGGACAAGCTGCCCTTGCGCCAGCAACGCATCAGCCTCAAGGACATGGGCATTGGCCGCCCGATCACCCTGCGTGGCATCGAAGGGGTCGCCAGCACCAGCATGGGGGTGCGCCTGGATGAGGTGGTCGAGGCGGCCCGGCTGCACTTGGTCTTCACGCTGTCGCCGGCCTTGCTGCCCACGCTGTCGCACCTCAAGGTGTATTTCAACGACGAGGTTGTGGCAACCGTAGCCGTGAACAAGGAACAACTGGGAACGCAGCAGGCGGTAGACCTGCCGGTGGACCCGCGTTACTTTGCCGACTTCAACCGTCTGCGCTTTCAGCTGATCGGGCACTACACCCTGGAATGCGAAGCGCCCAACCACACCAGCCTGTGGGCGAGCATCAGCAATGAAAGCTATCTCGATCTCGCACTGCGCCAGCTGCCCCTGAAGAACGACCTGGCCCTGCTGCCCGCGCCCTTTTTTGATCCGCGCGACAACCGCCGCCTGGAGCTGCCCTTTGTCTACGCCGCCAAGCCCAGCACCGAGCTGCTGCAGGCGGCCGGCTCGGTTGCCACCTGGCTGGGCATGCTGGCCAGCTACCGGGGCACCCGCCTGCAAGTGCAGGAAGACCAGCTACCCGATCGCCACGCCATTGTGCTGGCCAGCAACCCGCACCGCCCCGCGTTCCTGAAAGACCTGGCACCCGTCACCCAACCCACGTTGACCCTGATGGCGCACCCCAGTTTGCCGGGTGTGAAGCTGCTGCTGCTCTTGGGCAAAGACGATGCCCAGGTCCAGCAGGCCGCTGCCATCCTGGCCAGCGGGCGCGCTGCCCTTAGCGGCAACAGCATGGTGCTCAAGCAGCTGGAGCCGCAGGCCCCGCGCCAGGCCTATGACGCGCCGCGCTGGGTCAGCACCCAGCGCCCGGTGCAGCTGGGCGAGCTGGTGGCCAATGCATCTGACCTGCAGGTGCGGGGCACCGTGCTTAGCGACATGGTGCGCATCAATACCCAGATGGCGCCCGACCTGTTCACCTGGAACGCCAACGGCGTGCCGCTCAACCTGCTGTACCGCTACACGCCCACCAATCTGTCGGACCGCGGCACGCTGGACCTGGGCATCAATGACCAGTTCATCAAGTCCTACACCCTGGTCTCCGACGAAAACACCAGCACCGGCGCCAGCAACATTCTGCTGCCCCTGTTTGACGACAGCAGCGTGCAGGCCAAGTCGGATGTGAAGATCCCGGCCTTCCTGATCGGTGGCGAAAACCAGCTGCAATTCACCTTCCAGATTCCCCCCACCGACCTGGGCCGCTGCCGCACAGTGCCGGCACCCGAGCTGCATGCGGCCATCGACCCCCAGTCCAGCCTGGACCTCACCGGCTTCTACCATTACATCGCCATGCCCAGCATGGCCGCCTACGCGAACAGCGGCTTCCCGTTCACCAAGTACGCCGACCTGGCGCAGACCTCGGTGCTGCTGCCCAATGACACCACGGCAGCGGATGTCACGCTCTACCTGACGGCCATGGCCCGCATGGGCGCCAGCACCGGCTATGCCGGCACGCGCTTCAAGCTGTTCAAGGCCGCCGACTGGGAGAAGGCCCGGGGCACCGACCTGCTGGTGCTGGCCCACGGCGACAGCGACGGCCTGCTCGCCCGTTGGGGCTTTGACCTGCCCGCGCTACTGGAAAAAGGGGCACGTTCCATTCGCCCCCTGGAGCGTGCTTTGGGCAGCGCCATGGACTTCTTCAGCATCGACGCCGAGCGGCGTCTGGCCTCGCCCGGTGGGCGTGCGATTCTGGAAGGCCCAGGCCCCCTGGGCGCCATCACCGGCCTGCAATCGCCGCTGGACAGCGAGCGCAGCGTGGTGGTGCTAAGCGCCACCGATGCCGCCACCCTGCAAAGCATTGCCAACGCCCTGAATGACCCGGGCAAGGTGCAGGCCATGCGCGGTGACTTGAGCCTGCTGCGCGGTGACGCGGTGGAGAGCTTTCGCATCAACCCGGCCTATTACGTGGGCGATCTGCCCTGGTGGCGCCGGCTGTGGTTTGCGCTGCATGCCCATCCCACTGTGCTGGCGCTGGCGGGCATTGTCAGCGGCCTGTTGCTCAGTTTTCTGGTGTTTGTGGGATTGCGTGCCATGGCACGGCGCCGCCTCCAGGCAGGCGCATGATGCCAGCCCTGCTGCGCCGCCACGCCATGGGCGCCCTGGCCGGCTGTGGCGCAGGCCTGTGGGCCTGGAGTGCCCGCGTGGCGCCGGCCCAAGCGGCCCAAGCCGGGCTTGGCGACTGGCCCGCCTGGAGCCGCTTCAAGACCCAGTTCCTGCGCGCCGACGGCCGCGTCGAAGACCCGGACAGCCCGCGCAGGCACACGGTCTCGGAAGGCCAGGCCTATGCCCTCTTCTTTGCCCTGGTGGCCAACGACCGGCCGGCCTTTGAACGCGTGCTGCGCTGGACCGAGGACAACCTCTGCCAGGGCGACCTCACCGCCCATCTGCCGGCCTGGCAATGGGGCCGCCAGGACAACGGGCAATGGGGCGTGATCGACAGCAACCCGGCCAGTGATGCCGACCTCTGGATGGTGTATGCCCTGGGCGAAGCTGCCCGGCTGTGGAATGTGCGCCGCTACAGCGCCCTGGCCAGCCTGCTGGGCCAGCGCATCCTGCGCGAAGAATGCGCCGAACTGCCCGGCCTGGGCCTGACCCTGCTGCCCGGCCCCAAGGGCTTTGCCCTGGGCGCTGGCCGCTGGCGCCTGAATGCCAGCTACTGCCCGCCGCAAGTGATGGCCTGGATGGAGCGCAACAGCACCGACAACGCCGCGTGGGCTCGGCTGGCTGAAAGTGCGCAGCGGCTGATCGTGGGCTCCGCACCCAAGGGCTATGCCGGCGACTGGACGGTGTACGACAGCCAGCGTGGCTTTGTGCCCGACCTGGACGGCGCGGAAAAAGGCCAGGGCAGCTACAACGCCATCCGCGTCTACCTGTGGGCCGGCAGCCTGCATCCACAGGCCAGTGGCCGCGCCAAGCTGTTGCGCGCCCTGCAGCCCATGGCGCAGCGGGTGCGCAGCAGTGGCGAGGTGCCCGAATCGATCGACACCCAAAGCGGCCAGACCGGCGTGGCTGCACCGCCGGGCTTTGTGGCGGCCATGCTGCCCTTTTTGCAGGCCCAGCAGGAAACCACGGCCCTGCAGCAGCAGCGCGACCGGCTGCAAGCCCAGCCGCTGCGCGACCACGCCTACTACGAACAGGCACTGGGCCTGTTCGCTTTGGGCTGGATGGACGGCTTCTACCGCTTTGCCGCCGATGGCAGCCTGCAAGCACGCTGGAGCCGCCCGTGAACGCACGCATGGCCCCGCGACCGCTGCTGTGGGCCAGCCTGGGCTGCCTGGGCTACCTGCTGGCGGCTACACCTGCGCTGGGACAAGCCAGCGAGCATGCGGCGCTGCAGGCGCAGCTGTTGCAGAGCGCCCAGCGCTGGAGCGACAAGGGTCGCAGCGATGTGGCCCAGCAGATGCTGGCCAAGCTGCTGGCCGTGGAGCCCGACGCGCCCGAGGCGCTGGCCTTCAGCGCCGACCTGGCACTGCACGACAACAGGCTGCAGGAGGCCGCAGCCATTCTGCAGCGCATGCAGGCACGCCTGCCTGGCCACCCGGCCACCCGCACACTGGAACAGGTCTACAAGGTCTACACCACAGAGCGCGAAAAGTTGGCGCGCATGCGCCTGATGGCCCGCGCCGGCCGCCGCAAAGAGGCCGCCGACCTGGCCCGCGAACTGTTTCCTGCAGGCGCGCCGCGCTTTGGTGCACTGGGCCGCGAGATCGCCCAGCTCACCGGTGGCCGGCGCCTGGGCGACAGCCCCGCCACTGCGGTGGCACGCGCCCCAGTACGGGCACGCGCACCGGCTGTAGCGGAGCGCGCCGCGCCGGCCACGCGCGCCACCGCGCCCACCGCCGTGGCTGCTGCTGGCAACGCGGCCACCGCGGCCCGCGTTGCGGCCGCTGACAGCGCCCCCTCCATTGCCAGCAGCGCGCCCCCTGCACCGGCCACGCCGACGGAAATGGCAGCCAGCGAGCCGGCTGCTGCACCGGCCGAGCCAGCACCGCCCACGGCGACGCAGCGTGCCCAGGAGCTTCGCCGCCTGGCGCAGGCCGAACACGCGGCACAGCGCCTGGGCCCGGCCCTGCGCCTCTTTGAAGAGGCCGTGCAGGCCGACCCGGACGACCCCTGGCTGCGCTTGGAGCTGGCGCGCCTGTATGTGCAGTTGCAACTGCCCCAGACCGCCCGCAGCGTGCAGGACGAAGGCCTGCAGCGCCATCCCCAGGATGCCGACAGCCGCTTTGCCCACGCCCTGCTGCTGTCTTCGCTGGAGGACGACACCGGCGCCCTGGAAGACCTGCAGCAGGTGCCGCCAGCGGCACGCAGCCCTGGCATGCAGGACATGCTGCAGCGCCTGCAGGTGCAGCAGGTGCTGGCCCAGGCGGCAACGCTGCCGCCAGCCCGTGCAGCCGAGCAGTTGCAGGCACAGGTGCGGCTGACTCCAGACAACCCCGATGTGCGCCTGGCCCTGGCCAACGCGCTGCAGGCCCAGGGTGCATGGGGAGCCGCGCAGCAGGAGGCCGATTGGCTGCAAACCCATTTGCCGGCCGATGCCCTCTACCCCCGTCTTGCCCTGCTGCGCCTGCAGCAGCGCATGGGCCAGTTTGCCCAGGCACGCGCCTTGAGTGCCGATCTGCAGCAACGTTATCCGCAGAACGTCGATGTGCTTCTGCACGCGGCCCGGCTGGAGCGCAGCAGTGGTGCGTACGGGCAGGCCCTGGGCCTGTTCCGGCAGGCCGAGCGCGCCGAGCGCAGCGCCCAGGCGCCAGGCGCTGCACCCGACGTCCAGACCCTGGACAAGATCGGGCAGGACATCGCGGCCATTGAGGCACGGCGCCAGGCCAGCGTGGAAATGGCGCAGCAAACCCTGGACAAGAGCAGCACCGAAGGCCTGTCCAGCCTGCGCGGCTGGGAACGCCCGGTGGTGGCCTGGCTGCCCTGGGGCTACAGCGGTCGCGCCTTTGTGCATGCAGATACGGTGCAGCTCGATGCCGGCAGCTACAGCACAGCCGACCCTTTTGCCCAACGCGGCAGCGAGCCCCTGGCCCGTGGCCTGCCGCAAAAGGCCGAGGGCATGCATGTGGGCGTGGGCTACCAGGGGGATGACTGGCGCTGGGACCTGGGTGAAACCGGCATCGGCTTTGCGGTGCGCAACTGGGTGGGTGGTCTGCGCTACGGCGCCAGCAGCGCATCTTTCGACTACAGCCTGGAGCTGGCCCGCCGCCCCGTCACCGGCACCCTGCTGTCCTACGCCGGCGCTGTCGACCCGCAGACCGGCATGCCCTGGGGCGGCGTGGTGGCCACCGGTGTGGGCGCGCGCCTGGCCCGTGACTTCGGGCCCTACAGCAGCTCCTTCAGCGCCAGCGTGGCCCGCTTGAGCGGCCTGAACGTGGCCGACAACACCCGTGTGCAATGGCGCCTGGCCGCCGACCGCGATGTCTATGCCGATGCGGTGCAGTCCCTCAACCTTGGTCTGGCCCTGTCGGGGCTGGCATACGACAAAGACCTGTCGGGGTTCAGCTGGGGCCACGGCGGCTACTACAGCCCCAACCACAATGTCAGCCTGAGCCTGCCAATGCAGTGGGGCGGGCGCATCGAGGCCTTCACCTGGCTGCTCAAGACCTCGGTCACCGCCTCCAGCAGCACCAGCGATGCCAGCGACTACTACCCCACGGACAGCGCCATGCAGCAGGCATCCGGACTTCGCTACGGTGCGAGCAGCGGCAGCAGCACCGGCTGGTCGGCCAGCGCGGCGGTGGAATACCAGCTAAGCCACAAGCTGGCGGTAGGCGGCGTGCTGGCACGCGAGGTCTCTGACTTCTACACGCCCTCGACCCTGCTGGTCTATGCCCGCTATTTTCTGGACCCGGTGCATGAGCGCCTGGCGGCACGGCCACGGCCGGTGCAGGCCTACTCGCAGTTCTGAAGGCTGCTTTGATTTCCGTATCGACCATGCGCTTTCTGCACCCCCCCAAAGAAGCTCCCTGCGGCCTGGGCCTGGATGGCCTGCCACCCGGCCTGGACCTGCCCTGCGGCCTGCCGGTGGCCCTGGGCCTGCAGGACCAGGCCGTGGACCAACGCTGGCTGCAGGCACTGCTGGAAGACATGCTGCAGCACGGGCCGGTGTGCATGGTGGCGCAGCATGCCAATGCCATCGACACACTGCTGCTGCACCCGCCGCTGGAACAGGCGCGCCAGCAGGGCCGCCTGCTGCTGTGGCTGCTGGACCCCGATCTGGCCTATGCCAGCCGCCCGGACGGTCTTGGGCCCTTCTTGGAGGAACTGCGCCAGGGCGGCCTGGGCCCGCGTCATGCCCTGCTGCTGCTGGCAACGCCCCCCGCGCACCTGGGCCACAGCGTGCAAGCCCTGCAAGCCTGGGCCGGCCAATGGGCGCGCTGGTGCCGCAAATGGCCACGCCCGGTGGTGCTGGCCTTTTGCGGCTGGAGCCAGGCCCAGGAGGTGCTGGCACCGCTGCGCACGCTGGCACACACCTTCAGCCATGTGGCCATGCTGGGGCATGAAGCCGGCCGGCCGCTGCTGTTTGTGGAGCGCTGGAACAGCCCGGCAGGGCCGGTGTTTGAAACCCGATTCGGCCTGCAGGTAGAGCCGGGCATGGGCCGACTGTGCAGCGACGGCACCCGTCTGCAGGCAGCCGGCCTGTCCGGCACGCCGCGCCTGCTGCAGGCCCCGGACCAGGACACCGTGCTGGCCACCCGGGCTGCCCTGGCCGGGCAAACTGCCGTGCCGGTGGCATGGCAGGTGCTGGACGACCTGGATGCCGTGCAAGCGGCTGCGCAGACGGCCATTGCCGCCACCGTGCTGCTCGATGCCGGCCCGCCCGAACAGCAGCTGGATCTCCTGCAGCGGGTCTACCAGCTGCGCAGCACGCGCGGGCGGGCGCTGAAGATCGTGGTGCGGGAGAGCAGCGACAAGGTACGGGCCAACCTGGAACAAGGCCTGATGCAGCTGGGCGCCAACACCCTGGTCTACCGGGAGCTGGGTTTTGCCCGGCTGCAAAAGCGCATCGAGGAACTGCGTGAACAGACCTTTGTCGGCGAAGTCGCAGCCGACTTCACCACGGCCCGTGCCGCCTTCCTGCCCGAGCCCCAGTGCGGCTACCTGGCACCCACCGCGTTTTGCGACAGCGTGCAGGCCATGCTGGAGCGCAGTGCCACACTCGGCTTGCGCCACAGCCTGCTGCGCCTGCGCATGCAGGCCACCGTCGCCCACCTGGACGCGCTGCAGGCCTGCAGCGCGGCGCGCCCGGGGGATGTGCTGACCGCCGACGAGAATGCCCTGTATGTGTTCCTGTTTGCCTGCGCCTCCAGCGACCTGGAGCCTGCCCTGGCCCGGCTGTTTTCCCTGGCCCCCGGCGAGCTGTTCGCGGCCCAGACCCTGTACACCAGCCCCGACGACATGGCCTCAGTCCTGCAGTCCCTGCGCGCAGCAGCCCAAGAGGGCCTGCCCGACTACAGAAGCTACGCCAGCCTGCAGCGCAGCCAGGCAAGGGCCGCCGGTTTGGCCGCAGCGCCGGCCAACCTGGCCCAAGCGATGACGGCGCTACCACCCAGGGATGAGGGCACAGGCCCCCCACAGCAGGCGTCAGCCGCCACACCGCGTGTGCAGCCTTCCCCGCTGGGTCGCCGCAATGCCAGCGCCCCCCAGGGAGCCCAGCCATGCTGACCACTTTCCTGGGCTATGTGCTGCTGGGGCTGCTGCTGGCCTGGCCGCTGCGGCGCCTGCTGCTGTGGCTGGCGCGGCGCAGCGGCCTCTATGCGCCACGCATGCGCTACCTGCGCGCCTATGTGCCCAAGCCGGTCGCTGCAAAGACTTCCGACCCGGCGCCCGTGCCGCACGCCGAGCCCGAACCCCACAGCACCCACCCTGCCAGGGCCCACCAGCCATGACGCCCGCAAATACGCCCACCTGCATCGCCTTCGTCTCGCCCCTGGGCGGCACGGGCCAGACCACACTGGTGGCCAACCTGGCCAGCGTCTGGAGCAGCCAGGGCCAGCCCTGCCTGGCCATAGACCTGTGCGCCCAGAACAGCCTGGCCCTGCACCTGGGCCTGGCTGCTGACGACGCACCGTGCACCGAACCGGGCTGGGCCCGCTGCCTGCAGGCCGGCCAGTGGTGGGGCGAGGCCGCCCAGGAGAACTCCGAAGGCGTACGCTTTGTGCCGCATGGCGCTGCCCAGGCCGCGCCGGCGCAGCACGATCCGGCCTGGCTGGCGGGTGCACTGTCCACCCTGGACCTGCAGCCCGCAGCGCGGGTGCTGCTGGACGCCCCGCACTGGCCGCAGCCCCTGGCAAGCCAGGCCCTGGCCTGTGCCGCGCTGGTGGTGGTCTGCGTGGAGACTGGCGCCCGCGCGCCACGGCTTCAGGCACGGCTGCAGGCCCTGCAGCAGGCACTGCCGCCCCAGGGCCGCATGGTGCTGGTGGCCACCCGCTACAACCCGCAGCGCGCCAGCCAGCGCGCCGCGCTGCAGGCCTTGCAGGCCCAGTGGCCAGAGCAGCTGGCCCCCTACGTGCTGCACGAGGACGAGCACGTGGGCGCCGCCCTGCAGGCCGCCCACTGTGTGTGCCACCATGCGCCGCATGCCCAAGCCGCCCATGACATGCAGGGCCTGGCGCGCTGGCTGGGGCAGTCTGCAGCTGCCCTGCAAGCGGCGCAGGACGGCAGACCATGAGGCTGCTGGACGCCCGCGATTGGCTGGCCGGGCACCTGCAGGTGCAGGCGCCACAGGACCCCCGTGAATGGCTGCAGCACCTGTTGCTGCAACCGCCCCAGAAGCGCCTGTCTCCCGGTCAGGTGCTGCGCGCCCAGCAGCAGGCCCTGGCGGGCCTGCTGCTGGCGGGCCTGCACCGCCTGGGGCGCGGCCTGGCCTGGCTGCTGCTGTCAGCCACCTGGCCAATTCGCCAGGCCATGGCGGCGCTGGACCGCCTGGCGCAGCAACCCCAGTTTGTGCAGTGGGGGCTGGCCGCCGACACCCAGCTCACCCCTTTGCTGGAGCGCCGCGGTGCGCTGGGTCTGCTGCTGGCCGGCATTGGTGGTCTGGCGCTGCTGGTGTTGAGCACCCCTTTCAGCGCCCTGGGCCAGTTTGTCTTCATGCTGCTGTGCTGGGCCGTGGCCATGGTGCTGCGCCGCCTGCCGGGCCGCTTCCCGTCGCTGGCGCTGGCCTGCGTGAGCCTGATCACTCTGGGCCGCTACGTCTGGTGGCGCGTGAGCTCCACCCTGGAATTTGACTCCGTCATCGAGAGCCTGCTGGGCTACGGCCTGCTGGCTGCCGAGGCCTATACCTGGCTCATCGTGGTGCTGGGATTTGTGCAGACCGCCTGGCCGCTCAAGCGCCAAAGTGCGCCGCTGCAAGGCCGGCCACAGGACTGGCCCACGGTGGATGTGTTCATCCCCACCTACAACGAAGACCTGCAGGTGGTGCAACCCACGGTGCTGGCGGCCCTGGGCCTGGACTGGCCGCAGGACAAGCTGCGCATCTACCTGCTGGACGACGGGCGGCGAGCGGAGTTTCGCGACTACGCGCAGGCCATGGGCATCCACTACCTGGACCGGCCCGACAACCGCCATGCCAAGGCCGGCAACCTGAACAACGCCCTGCACCAGACCGACGGGGAACTGGTGGCCATTTTTGATTGCGACCACATTCCCACCCGGCCTTTCCTCAAGCAGTGCGTGGGCTGGTTCCAGCGCGAGCCCCGGTGCGCCATGGTGCAGACCCCGCACCATTTCTTTTCGCCCGACCCCTTCGAGCGCAACCTGGGCACCTTTCGCCGCGTCCCCAACGAGGGCTCGCTGTTCTACGGCCTCATCCAGGACGGCAACGACTTCTGGAACAGCGCTTTTTTCTGTGGCTCCTGCGCGGTGATCCGGCGTGCACCGCTGATGGAAATCGGCGGCATCGCGGTGGAGACCGTTACCGAAGACGCCCACACCGCCCTCAAGCTGCACCGCCACGGCTACCAGTCGGCCTATCTCAACCAGCCGCTGGCCGCAGGCCTAGCCACCGAAAGCCTGTCAGCCCACGTGGGGCAGCGCATACGCTGGGCGCGCGGCATGGCGCAGATCTTCCGGCTGGACAACCCCTTGCTGGGCAAGGGCTTGAGCCTGTGGCAGCGCCTGTGCTACAGCACCGCCATGCTGCATTTCTTCTTTGGCCTGCCACGCCTGGTGTTCCTGACCGCGCCCATGGCCTATCTGTTTTTCGAGTGGCACGTCATCAACGCCCATGCCGGCCTGCTGGCCCTGTATGTGGTGCCCTACATCCTGCTGTCCAACATTGCCAATGCCCACCTGCAGGGCGAGAGCCGCCACACCTTCTGGGCCGATGTCTACGAGACCGTGCTGGCCGCCTACGTAGCCCTGCCCACCGCCAAGGCGCTGCTGCAGCCGCACGCCGGCGGCTTCAATGTCACGGCCAAGGGAGGCCTGGTGCGCCAGTCGTATGTGGACTGGGTCATCTCCACCCCCTACAGCGTGCTGGTGCTGCTGAACCTGGCGGCCTTTGTGATGGGCTGGCTGCGCCTGTTCCTCTTCAATGTGCATGAGATGGGCACCGTGCTGCTGAACCTGGCCTGGACCAGCTACAGCCTGCTGATCCTGGGTGCCGCCATGGGGGTGGCCTCGGAGACGCGCCAGGTACGGCGCACCCAGCGGGTGCAGACGCAGCTCCCCGCCGTGCTCTACCCCGAGGACGGCGCGGCGCTGCATTGCGATTGTGTGGACTACTCGATGTCGGGGCTGGGCCTGCAGATGGCTGGCGGCACCGCCTTGGCAGTGGGTGCGCGGGTGCAGGTGGGCCTGTACAGCGAAGGCCGGGAACACTGTTTTCCCGCACGTGTGCTGCTGCGAACCCCCCACAGCATGGGCCTGCAATTCGAACCCATGGAAGAGCAGGAGCGCATGCAGCTGGTGCAATGCACCTTTGCCCGGCCCGACGCCTGGCTCAACTGGAAAGAAACCCACGATGCCGACCGCCCCCTGCAAGGCCTGCAGGAAATCGCCCTCCTGGGCCTGGGTGCCTATGCCAGGCTGGCGCGCGCCCTGCAACAGCTGCTGCTGCAAGCCGTGCTGCGCCGTGGCGCAAAAGCCGCTGCCCCCACCGCTACGCCCTGAACCGCGCCATGGGATACGCCAGCCTCTACTTCCTGCTCAAGACCGGCCTGCACTACGGCCACTACCTGAACCTGCACTGGCTGCCCAACCTGCTGCTGGCCCTGCTGGCCTTCTGGCCCCTGCCGCGTCCTGGCTGGCAACGCCTGCGCGCCTGGCTGTTCTGGCCGTTGGCCCTGGTGCTGGTCTACCATGATTCGCTGCTGCCTTCGCCCCAGCGCATCTGGACGCAGCTGGGTGCTGTGGGGGGCTTCAGCCAGGACTACCTACAAGAGCTGCTGGGCCGCCTGGTCAGCCCGGTGGCGCTGGTGACCCTGCTGGCCACCGTGCTGCTCTACACCCTGCTGCGCCACTGGCTGCGCTTTGCCACATGGGCGCTGGCCGGCATTCTGAGTGTGCCGCTCATGGGCATGCTGGGCACAGCAGGCAGCACCGGCGCGCCAGCACCAGCGGTGGGCGCCAGCGCCGCCAACGCCCTGGGGCCGCAGGAGGCCGCGTTGCAGCAGTTCTACCAAAGCGAGCACCAGCGCCGTGTGGTGTTTGCAGCGCCCACACAGGCACCGGCCTTTGACCTCATCGTGCTGCATGTGTGCTCACTCTCCTGGGATGACCTGGACTTTGTCAACCTGCGCAACGCACCCCTGTTCAAGCGCTTTGACCTGGTGTTTTCCCACTTCAACTCCGCCGCGAGCTACAGCGGCCCGGCCAGTGTGCGCCTGCTGCGCGGCAACTGCGGACAGACCTCGCATGCCCAGCTCTACAAAGGCGTGGATGCCAGCTGCTACACCTTTCCGGCGCTGGAAAAGCTGGGCTATGAGACCCACGGCCTGCTCAACCATACCGGGGCTTATGACAACTTCGGCAAGGGCGTGGAACAGGCGGCCGGGCTGAACCTGCGCCACCTCGATGACAACCATGGCGCACGGGTGCAGATGCAAAGCTTTGATGGCTCGCCCATCTACGATGACCTGGATCTGCTCTCCCAGTGGTGGGGCCAGCACCAGCGCAAGGGCCGCGCGCCCCTGGCGCTGTACTACAACACCATCTCCCTGCATGACGGCAACCGCGTGCCCGGCCTGGCCTCGCGCAGCAGCCTGGACACCTACAAGCCCCGCCTGCAAAAGCTGCTGTCCGACTTTGACCGCTTCGTCTCCCAGCTGGAAGCCAGCGGCCGACCGGTGGTGCTGATGCTGGTGCCAGAGCATGGTGCCTCGCTGCGTGGCGACAAGGTGCAGATTGCCGGCATGCGCGAGATACCCGACCCCAAGGTCACCCTGGTGCCGGCGGCCGTCAAGCTGATCGGCATGCCCAAGACCGCCGCCGCCAGCGCGCCGGTGCTCATTCAGCAGGAAACCAGCTACTTCGGGCTCAACGCCCTGCTGGCCGACCTGCTGCACGACAACCCGTTTGCAGCGCAAGGTCTGCCCCTGGCACTGCGCCTGGAGCACCTGCCCAGCACCCCCTATGTGGCCGAGAACGATGACGTGGTGATGCTGCGCCAGGCCGACGGCCGCTACGCCCTCAAGTCCAGCGACGGCACCTGGGTGGCCTTTGGTGCGCCCTGAGGGGGCAGCGAGCTACACGCAGTGAATGAAAGGGACTTCCCCATACCGGGCACGCGGCTATAGCGCGAGCTGACACCAAAGTGCCACGATGGGGTTCTCAACAACTCATCGCTGGAAGGAGAAG
>Ga0228700_1000514_pt1 | contig 34983 bp, 37 predicted proteins | sample McNCre317_Aug_MG_FD_178019 | JGI IMG/M metagenome (GOLD analysis project Ga0228700, IMG submission 178019) | Freshwater microbial communities from McNutts Creek, Athens, Georgia, United States - 3-17_Aug_MG | ecosystem: Environmental > Aquatic > Freshwater > Creek | place: USA: Georgia...
GCGCTTCGCAGCTGATCCAGTACGGCTTCGAGACCCTGACCGAGGCTGGCTACCAGCCAGAGGTTGCTTACTTCGAGGTTCTGCACGAGCTCAAGCTCATCGTTGACCTCATGTACGAGGGTGGCATCGCCAAGCAGCGTTGGTCGGTTTCAGACACCGCTGAGTACGGCGACTACATCTCGGGTCCACGCGTCATTGGCCCAGAGGTCAAGGAGCGCATGCGCGACGTTCTTACCGACATCCAGGATGGCACCTTCGCTCGTCGCTTCGTTGCCGACGTAGACGCTGGCGCACCTGAGTTCCTGGCGCTGCGCGCCAAGGGCGAGGCTCACCCAATCGAGGCAGTGGGCCGCAGCCTGCGCAAGCTGTTCTCGTGGATCAAGAACTCAGACGACTACAGCGAGGGTTCGGCTGCTCGCTAAACCCGAGTTGCACTAAACCTTCGTCGCGAGACGTTCACGAAGACCCCGTCGGTCGACTCACTCGAGTCGGCAGGCGGGGTTTTCGTTTAGTCGTATAGTTGGGCTTGGGTGGCAATAAAAGATCGGGGTTCGGGATCAAATGAACAATCAACACACTGCCAAACTCGGCATAGGCACCTGGGCGGCACTGGCCTGCTCGGGGTTGGCGTTGGTTGGCGGCATGGCTCTTGCGATTGGTGGAGCACAGCCCCATGCTGAAGCTGCCGGTTCAGATTCGTCTAATGACCTGGCCTACCCCGGTGGGCCATCGACGCCACCGGATCCGGCAACCAAGGTCACGTCCGGCATGTGCCAGATGAGTGGCAAGTTCGAATTGCCGCAGGTTGATGCCGGCATCAAAGTGTGTGACGGTGCCGACATTTTTGTGATTCTGCCGAATGCGCAGGTGGTCGAGTTGGTCAAAATGACTCACAACGACGCCGTGGCAATGTGCGCCGACATGATGGTTGGCGCCGGCCAAAGTTACTGCGTCACCTACGGCCTCGATGCTCAGGGTTATGTGGTGGTTGACCTCGACGGTGTGCATCACGGCCGCAAGGGCTAGATAGTCGATCGGCCGTAGCGCTGCAGGCGTTTAGGCTTTAGGCATGCACACGGTTTTTTACGCGGCGGTAAGCCTCGACGGATACATCGCTGGCCCGAACAGCGACATGAGCTGGGCCGAGAAATACCTAACCAGTGGCGAGGACTACGGCTATGTTTCGCTCGTTCGCCAGTGCAGCGCCATGTTGATGGGGCGCAAGACCTTCGAGTTTGAGGTCGACATGGCGCCCGACATGGAGCGCATCCTGCCGACATACGTCTATACATCGCAGCCGATGCGCTTCGATGGTGTGAACACCAACAAGGTCAAGTTTGTTAGCGGCCCGTTGCGCGACATTGTTGCGGGCATCGAAGCCGAGGCGCCGGGCAAGTTGTTTGTGAGCGGGGGAGCGCAGTTGGTCGAGGGGCTGCTGGCCGAGAACCTGCTGCGCGAGATCGTGCTGTTCGTGTGCCCAGAGGTGCTCGGCGCGGGCACCCGACTCTGGGGTTCAGCCGGCAGCGATCGGCAACTCGAATTGCTCCACAGCAAGATGTACGGCTCGGGCCTGGTCGAGCTGCGGTATTCGGTGCGCTAGGCGCATACCAAATGAAAATGGCACCCGATTGGGTGCCATTTTGCTTGAGTTAGTTGGTGCGGATTACTGACCGCACTTGCAGAGCTGGTCGTCGCTGAAGCCCGCGAGAGCCTCGTCGATGTGGCCGCCACAGCCAGTCCAGGTGACCTTGCCGCAGGTTGAGCAGTTGATTGGTGAGCACATGGTGCATCCTTTCCGGTTGGAACTTCTTGGTTTTATTATACCCCTAGGGGTATGCCGCGCGCTAGTGCCTTCGGTGGTTAGAGCTGAAGTTCGAGGATCGGGTTCGAGCGCACCGAGCGAATGAATTCGCTCGTGCCGGCAGCCCAGTCCTCGGCGCTGACGAACTGTAGATTCACGATTCGACCCAGCTGACCCTCAACCGATGCGACCGCGCGCGAGGCATCGATTCGATTCATGTTGCCGACCAGCAGCAGGTGCAGTTGGCGCGGGGTAGGGCCAGGCTTTTGCGCCAAGCGTTCGGCCCATTCGCCATAAACGTATGCGTGCTGCAACCCGAATAACCCCGAGAGGGCGCGCGGCAGCAGAGCAGCCGGACCATATGAGTGCGCGACGATCTGAAAGATCGCCTCGAAGAGGGCGTGGTCGCTGTTGGCGCGAATTAGCCTGACGCGGCCGAAGGCGCGGTCGGTCGCATACTCGGCCTCGACCAGGCGGTCGACCTCGCGCATGGCGGTGGGCACGCTGGTGAAGGCCTGCTCGGCAAGCTCGGTGATCGTGAAGTCGCTGTCGGCCGCCATGAATAGGCGCGCGAGAATCAGCCCTTGAACGTCGCTGCGGATCAGCGGCGAGAGCAGTCCCGGCTTTGGTTTCATAAAATGAAAGATAACTTGCATCTAATGAAATAATCAAGCCCCAAATTGGTGTCGTTGCTCAATAAAGTTGAGCCCATGACCAAGCCAATCGTGATCATCGCAGAAGAGCTAAGCCCTGCAACCGTCGCCGCCCTCGGCCCTGACTTCGACGTAGTCAACGTCGATGGCACCGACCGCCCAGCCCTGCTCAAGGCCCTTGCCACCGCAGACGCAATCCTCGTTCGTTCGGCAACCCAGGTTGACGCCGAGGCAATCGCGGCGGCACCAAAGCTCAAGGTCGTCGCCCGCGCAGGTGTCGGTCTCGACAACGTCGACATCAAGGCCGCGACCAACGCCGGCGTGATGGTGGTCAACGCCCCGACCTCGAACGTTATCTCGGCAGCCGAGCTTGCCATCGGTCAGCTCTTCGCGCTTGCTCGTCACATTCCTGACGCCAACGCATCGCTCAAGGCCGGCGAGTGGAAGCGCTCGAAGTTCACCGGCGTCGAGTTCTATGAGAAGACCATTGGCATCGTCGGCCTCGGCCGCATCGGCACCCTGGTCGCCCAGCGCCTCGCCGGTTTTGGCGTGAACCTGATCGGTTATGACCCATACGTGACCCCTGCCCGCGCCGAGCAGATCGGTGTGACCCTGGCCACCCTCGACGAGGTAATGGCCAAGTCAGACTTCATCACCATTCACATTCCTAAGACCCCAGAGACCACCGGCCTCATCGGCGCCGAGCAGTTCAAGTTGGCCAAGCCAAACCTGCGCATCGTCAACTGCTCGCGCGGTGGAATCATCGACGAGCCTGCGCTGTATGACGCCCTCAAGGCTGGAATCATCGCCGGCGCCGGACTCGACGTATTCGTTCAGGAGCCACCGAAAGACAACCCGCTGCTGACCCTGCCGAACATCGTCGTGACCCCACACCTTGGTGCCTCGACCGATGAGGCACAAGAGAAGGCCGGCATCTCGGTGGCCAAGTCGGTTCGCCTGGCGCTCGCCGGCGACCTGGTTCCTGACGCCGTAAACGTTGCCGGTGGCAACATCGACGCCTCGGTCAAGCCGGGCATCTCGCTGATGGAAAACATGGGCCAGATCCTGTTTGGTCTGTCGGGTGGCAACGTTGCATCGATCGAGGTCGAGGTTCGTGGCGAGATCGCCGCGCACGACGTTTCGGTGCTCAAGCTCGCCGGCCTCAAGGGTTTCTTCCAGAACGCAGTGACCGAACAAGTTTCATACGTCAACGCGCCACTGATGGCCGAGCAGCGCGGCATCGACGTGCGCCTCACCGTCGACGGCCACAGCGAGGAATACCGCAACGTCACCACCATCAAGGCAACCCTGGCCGACGGCACCACCGAGTCGGTTTCGGGCACCGTGATTGGCCCTAAGTTGCTGCAGAAGATCGTGAACATCTCGGGTTACGACGTCGACCTGGCCATGGCCGAGCACTTTGTGACCATGGTCTACACCGACCGCCCGGGCATCGTCGCTGTCTATGGCAAGGCGTTCGCCGAGGCCGGCATCAACATCGCGGCCATGCAGATCGCCCGCCAGCAAAAGGGCGGCAAGGCACTCTCGGTAATCACCGTCGACTCAAAGGTTGACCCTGCGATTCTCGATGGCGTTCGCGTTGCGATCGAGGCCGAAGAAATGTGCGCAATCGACGTAAACCTCTAAGGATGCGCCGAGCGCGCGAATGCCCCGACCATTGTGGTCGGGGCATTCGCACTTAAGCCTTGGCTGCCGGGCTGGGCTAGCGGCGCGCGAGCGCGTCTTTGCCGGCCTTCCATGTGGTGAAACCACCGTCGAGGTTGCGCACGGTTTTGCCCGCCGCGCGCAAGATCTGGGTGGCGGTGTGCCCGCGTTGCCCGACCGCGCAGTGCACGATTAGGTCGCCGTCGAGCTCGGCCAGGTGCTCGCGCAGCTCATCCACTGGAATGAGTCGCGCACCGGGGATAGCTCCGACCGCGTTCTCGGTTTCGGTGCGCACATCGATTAGTTGCGCGCCGTTTGCCATGGCGGCATCGAGGTCGTGCCACTGGATGGTTTCGGTCACGCCGTGCAGCATGTTGTTGCCAACGTAGCCGAGGTGGTTGATTGGGTCTTTGGCCGAACCAAACTGCGGCGCATAGGCAAGCTCGAGGTCCATGAGGTCGTCGACCGTGAAGCCAGCGCGAATCGCCGTTGCCAGCACGTCGATGCGCTTGTCGACGCCGTCTTCGCCGATCCCCTGTGCGCCTAGCAGGCGACCGGTCTTTGGTTCGAACATTACCTTGAGCGACACGCGCTTTGCGCCGGGGTAGTAGCCCGCGTGGCTGCCAGGGTGCACGTGCATCACGGCGGCGTCGATGCCGGCTCGGCGCGCGGCATTTTCGGTGAGGCCAGTGACGGCGGCGACCATGCCGAACGCTCCGATAATCGCGGTGCCAAGCGCGGCATGCGCCGAGGTTTCGACGCCCGCGATCACGTCGGCCATCAGGCGGCCGTGGCGATTGGCTAGGTTGGCCAGCGGCACGAGTGCCTCGGTGCCGGTCAGTTCGCCGTTCTTTTCGACGGCATCGCCCGCGGCAAGAATGCGCTCGTCGCTGGTGCGCTGTTGCTCGTCGACCCAGAGGCCGCCGGTGCGGCCAATCTTGAGTCCTGCCTCGCGCGCCAGGGCGTTGTCGGGCAGCACTCCGGTCGCGGCGATCACTAGGTCTGCGGCGACCGAACGTCCATCGCTAAGCGTGACGCCATTTGCCTCGATCGATGCCAGTTCGACACCGAGCACGATGTCGACACCCTGCTCGGTTAAGCGCGCCTGTAGCGGCTCGATCATTTCGGGGTCAAAGTTGCCCAAGATTTGGTTGCCGCGCTGCACGAGCGTGACCTCGAGCCCAAGGTGCCGCAGGTTTTCGGCAACCTCGACGCCAACGAAGCCTGCGCCGGCAACGACCGCGTGCTTTGCGCCAACGGTGGCCGACTTGAGTCGATCGGCGTCGGTGACATCGCGCAGGGCAAGGGCTCGCTCGCCGCCAGGAATCTCGAGCGCCCGCGGCTTGGCGCCGGTCGCGAGCACGAGATAGTCATACGCCTCGGTTTCGGTGGTGCCCGTGATGGCGTTGTATGCGCTCACCGTGCGTGCTTCGCGGTCGATCGACGTGACTCGCGTGTTGACGCGAACGTCGATGCGGAATCGGCGCCACAACGATTCGGGAGTCTGCAGCAATAGCGCCTCGCGGGCAGCGATCACGTCGCTCACAAAGTAGGGCAGGCCGCAGTTGGCATAGCTGACGTGCTCGCCAGCCTCGAAGACCACGATTTCGGCGTCTTCGCGCAGGCGACGCAGGCGGGTGGCCGCCGACATGCCCGCGGCAACGCCGCCAACGATCAGAACACGCATGGTTTGAAGCCCCTCGCGACTAGCTGATTGGCAGGCCGGCGCGTCGCCAGGCAGCGGTGCCGCCGGCAACATTGGTGACCTTGTATCCGGCCGCGGCCAGCATGTTGCAGGCCTGTGCCGAGCGTGCGCCCGACTGGCAAATGATCAGAATGTCGCGTTCCTTTGGCAGTTCGCGCTCGTAACGACCACGCAGGCCGCTGAGCGGCAGGCTGCGCGCACCAACGGCGTGGCCCGACTTGAACTCGCCGGTCTCGCGAACATCGAACAACAGGGTGCCCTGCTGCTGCAGTTCGCGTGCGGTCTCGACGCTTACGGTTTCAAACTTCTTCTTGAAGAGGTTGCTAAAGAATCCCATGATTTTGCCTTTCGCATGGCTGTGGTTTTGTTTTGGATTTGTACGTGCGTTTGAGTCGGCGCTTAGGCCAGCGACATGAAGGCCTTTTCGAGCGCCTTCTGCTGTTCGGCCGAGTCGGGCATCTGGGCGCACTTGGCCATGCCCGTCGAGATGATCGCGAAGCCGGCGCGCGACAACGCGGTCGAGGCGGCCGACAGCTGCGTGAGCATATCGGTGCAGTCGCGGCCCTCGTCGAGCATCCTGATGATGCCGCCGATTTGACCCTGCACGCGCACCAGGCGGTCGCGGGCTGCCTTTAGTTCGGTTGGTTCGATCTGCATTTTGCGCCTTTCGAGTTGAGTCTTGCTAGACTCATTTGCGTTCAAGTGTATACCCTAGGGGGTATCCAAGAGAAGGATTACGATGCGTTACAACCTCAAGACCACGTTCAAGGCGATTGCCGCTATCTTCGTACTTGTATTTGCACTCAGCACGCTCACCGCGTGTGCCGACCAAAAGATGGATATGAGCACAGTGACCGCAGTAATCGACGTTCGCACCCCAGCCGAAATCGCAGAGACCGGCCACCTCGAGGGCGCACTCACCTTCGACTGGCAGGGCAGCGACTTCGCGGCTCAGGCCGAGACCCTCGACAAGGCCGGCGACTACGTCGTCTACTGTCGTTCGGGCAACCGAGCTGGTCAGGCAATCGCGTGGATGGAGCAGAACGGCTTCACCGGCAAGCTCACCAATGGTGGCGGCCTGGCCGACGCCGAGTCGCTCACCGGCCTTGCCGTCGTAAATGGCTAATCGCCTAAAGCAACTCATCGCAAAGCTGGTTCCGGCCGAATACTGGAACCAGAAGTACCGCATCGACACCTGGCTCTACACCAAGGTCGAAAACCGGTTCGTCAAAGAACTCTGCGAGCCGCTGACACCAGGCAAGGCGATCGACCTCGCCGGTGGCGAAGGCCGCAACTCGATGTGGTTGGCCAAGCGTGGCTGGACAGTCGAAGACGTCGACTTTTCGGCCGTTGCCCTGCGCAAGTTTCGCGCATGGGTGGCCGAAGAGGCCGTTAGCGAGCCGAGTCTCGCCAAACGCTGCCTGACCACCAAGGCCGATGCCCGCGGATTCAGCAGCAAGCTGGCGCCGGCCGATCTGGGCGTGATCGCATACCTTCAAATCGACCAGTATGAGCTGGCCAAGGCCATCGGTGGGCTGGTCGGCAAGTTGCGCTCGGGTGCGACTCTGGTTGGCGTTTGGCACTCGCTCGAAAACCTCAACGGCGGCTTCGGCGGACCACGCGACCCAAACGTGCTGCCGAGCGTCGAGCGTATCCAGGCCATTCTGAGTCAGTTGCCGGTCGACATCGAGCTGCTCGAAAACCGCGACGGTCAGATTCAGACCCAAGAGGGCCTGCGCCCAAGCATCACGCTGGTGCTGCGCGCAACCGTTCGATAGCCGCTGTTCGCTAGTTTCTAGCGAGGTTTAGCCGGCAAACGCGAGTAAACTCGCCTAAAAGAACCACACTTTTGGGAGCAATTTTGACTCGCGTTTACGATCTGGCAGTTATTCCTGGCGATGGCATCGGCCCGGAGGTGACCAGCGTTGCGCTCGAGGCAATCAAGCGCGTTACCGCCGGCTCTGGCGTTGAATTCAAGACCACCGAGTATGACCTTGGCGCGCGACGCTACCTCGCCAACGGCGAGACCCTCACCGACGCCGACCTCGATGCCCTCAAGCAGCACGACGCGATCTTGCTGGGCGCCATTGGCGACCCACGCGTGCCTAGCGGTGTTCTCGAGAGAGGCCTGCTGCTCAAGTTGCGCTTCTCGTTTGCGCACTATGTGAACCTGCGCCCAACCAAGCTTTTCGATGGCGTGGTCAGCCCGCTTGCCGACCCGGGCAAGGTCGACTTCGTGGTCGTGCGCGAGGGCACCGAAGGCCCATACGTCGGCAACGGCGGCGCGATCCGCGTTGGCACTCCAAACGAGGTCGCCAACGAGGTTTCGGTCAACACTCGATTTGGTGTCGAGCGCCTGGTGCGCCATGCCTTCGAGCTGGCCAGCCAGCGCGACCGCAAGAAGCTGACCCTCGTGCACAAGCACAACGTTCTGGTGCACGCCGGCTGGTTGTGGCAGCGCACTGTCGACGAGGTTGCCAAGGAGTTTCCTGGCATCAAGACCGAATATCTGCACGTCGACGCGGCGACCATCTTTATGGTCACCAACCCGGAGCGTTTTGACGTGATTGTCACCGACAACTTGTTCGGCGACATCCTCACCGACCTTGCCGCGGCCATTGGCGGCGGCATCGGCTTGGGCGCATCGGGAAACATCAATCCCGACGGCGATTTTCCGAGCATGTTCGAACCGGTTCACGGTTCGGCACCCGACATCGCAGGCAAGAACCTTGCCGACCCAACCGCAGCCATCCTGTCGGCTGCACTGTTGCTTGAGCACCTGAAGAACCCGGTTGCCGCTGCACGAATCGAGAACGCCGTGGCGGCCGACCTAGCCACCCGCGGCGACAAGAAGCGCTCGACCACCGAGATCGCCGAGAGCATTCTTTCTCGCCTCTAAACCGAACGGCGGGTGTGGCCAAGGCCGCACACGGCACAAGCAAAAGGATTCACATCATGACTCAGTGGACCATCATCAAGTCGCAGAACCCAACCCCCGACGCCGAGCGCGAGCAGATTCTTGAGGCTCCGACCTTTGGCACGCACTTCACCGACCACATGGTCACTGTCGTATGGGAGAAAGACAAGGGCTGGCACTCGGCAACCGTCGAACCGTATGGCCCAATCATGATGGACCCGTCGGCGGCCGTGCTGCACTACGGCCAAGAAATCTTCGAGGGCATCAAGGCATACCGTCACCAGGATGGCTCGATCTGGACCTTCCGCCCAGAGGCAAACGCCAAGCGCCTGCAGAAGTCGGCGCACCGCATGGCGCTGCCCGAGCTGCCGGTCGAGATCTTCGTCGAGTCGCTGCACAAGCTGCTCGAGGTCGATGGCGCCTGGGTGCCTGCCCCGGTCAACGAGAAGACCCTTTACATTCGCCCTTTCGAGATCGCTGCCGAGAACTTCCTCGGTGTGCGTGCCGCTCAGCGCGCCGAATACCGCGTAATCGCATCGCCGGTCGGCCCATACTTCACCGGTGGCATCAAGCCGGTTTCGATCTGGATCGCGCTCGACTCGGCTCGCGCCGGCAAGCACGGCACGGGTGAGGCCAAGACCGGTGGCAACTATGCCGCGTCGCTGCTCGCTCAGGGCGAGGGCTACGACCATGGCTGCTCGCAGGTAATGTTCCTCGACGCCGAGACCGCGACCTATATCGAAGAGCTCGGCGGCATGAACCTGTTCTTCGTTTACAAGGATGGCCACGTTGCTACCCCGAGCCTCGACGGCACGATTCTGCGCGGCATCACCCGCGATTCGGTCGTCACCCTGCTGCGCGACCGCGGTCACAAGGTCGAAGAGCGCCGCATTAGCCTCGATGAGGTTCGCGCGGGCGTTGAGTCGGGCGAAATCACCGAGATTTTTGCGTGTGGCACCGCCGCCGTAATCACCCCAGTCGGTCAGCTCAAGAGCCGCGAGGGCAACATCGGCAGCGAAAACGCCGAGCCCGGCGACCTAACCGTCAGCCTGCGCAACGAGCTCACCGGCATTCAGTACGGCACGGTCGAAGACCGTCACGGCTGGATGCACAAGCTGGTCGACTAGTGCGCATCGCGCGCTTTAGCCAGGGCGGCGAACCGCGCTACGGCATCGTCGACGGTCCAGAATTGGTCGTCTGCGTCGGGCACCCGCTGGTTAACCATTACGAGACGACCGGCGAGCGCATCCCGCTCAAAGAGGTCAAACTGCTCGCGCCCACGATTCCGTCGAAGGTGGTTTGCGTCGGCCTGAACTATGGCGACCACGCGGCCGAGATGGGCATGACCGCACCTGCCGAACCGACCATCTTCTTGAAGCCGTCGAGCTCGATTGTTGGCCCCGGCGACCCGATCGTTCTGCCTCGCCAAAGCCAGCAGGTCGAGCTCGAGGTCGAGCTGACCGTGGTCATTGGGCAATACACCAAGAACGTTTCAGAGGCCGATGCGCTGCGCCACGTTTGGGGTTACACGATCGCCAACGACGTGACCGCGCGCGACCTGCAGGCAACCGATGGCCAGTGGATGCGCTCGAAGGGCTTCGACTCGTTCTGCCCGCTAGGCCCATGGATCGAGACCGACTTCGACCCCGACGGCCAGCAGATCTCGTCGCGCATCAACGGCGAGACCGCACAGGATGCGTCGATCGACCAGATGCTCACGGGCGTCGCGGCCATAGTGTCTTACGTCTCGCAGAACATGAGCCTGCTGCCCGGCGACGTGATCCTCACCGGCACGCCCTCGGGCATCTCGAAGATCTCGTCAGGCGACATCGTCGAGTGCGAGGTCGAGGGCATCGGTACGCTGCTGAACCCGGTGCTGTAGCACTAAAGAATCTCGTTCACAAGACTTGTGTCGATGGCTGGCTGACTATTGACTGCAGAGGTCGCTGAAACGCAGCGGATTCCTTCGACGGGGAGCACCAACGATGACTAACCTCCTGGCACTCGGCGTAACCGCCATGGTCGCAATCTCGGGCAGCGCAAGCTCCCAAATGGTGGCAACAACCACGACTGCACCGCTATTTGGTTAAACGACGGTCACCAATGTGAATTACCGCGCTCAGGAGCTTGCCTTAGGGCGAGTCGTAATCGAGGGCAAGTGTTTGGTTTTGCACTCCAACAACGGGCTCTTGAATGCACCAGTCGTCTTCGCTCGAGGTGTGCACATGACGCGAAAAAGCGTGAAGTTGACCAGCGGAAAAATCGTGACATTCAATCGCAGCCTAGACACGGTTGAGGTTGGGCTGTCGGTGTATCCAGCCAGCTCGTTCGACGGCCTTACCGGCTCCTGTTTCAAACTCGGGCGTGATGTGGCTTTGCTCTATTAAGTAGACGGCGAGGGGTCGCGAAAGTGGCCGCTCGCCTAAACTAGAGGGCATCATGACCTCAGCCGTAAACGCAATCACCGCGCCGTTTTCAACCGCAACCGGAGCCGACGTCGTCGTCCGTTTCTGCCCTTCGCCGACCGGCACGCCACACGTCGGCCTGGTGCGCACCGCACTGTTCAACTGGGCATACGCGCGTCACACCGGCGGCAAGTTCGTGTTCCGCATCGAAGACACCGATGCCGAGCGCGACAGCGAAGAGTCGTTTGAGATGATCCTCGAGGCCCTCGGCTGGCTTGGCCTCAACTGGGACGAAGGCGTTGGCGTCGGCGGCCCGAATGAGCCATACCGTCAGTCGCAGCGAACCCACATTTACATGGATGTGATCGAGAAACTTAAGGCATCGGGTCACCTCTACGAGAGCTACCTCACCGGCGAAGAGATCGACGCACGCAACGAGGCAGCTGGCCGCGCGAAGCAGCTCGGCTACGACAACTCGGAGCGCCACTCGACTGAGGAGCAGCGTGCCGCATACCGCGCCGAAGGCCGCAGCCCGGCCCTGCGCCTGCGTGTGCCAGACGTTGACATCACCTTTACTGACCTGGTTCGCGGCGAGATCACCTTCCCCGCCGGTTCGTTCCCAGACTTCGTAGTGGTTCGACCTAACGGCCAGCCGCTTTACACGCTGGTCAACCCGGTCGACGACGCGCTGATGGGCATCACCCACGTGCTTCGCGGCGAAGACCTGCTCTCGTCGACCCCACGCCAGATCGCGCTCTACAACGCGATGGTCGAGGCCGGCATCACCACGTTCATCCCGCGTTTTGGCCACCTGCCATACGTGATGGGCGAAGGCAACAAGAAGCTCTCGAAGCGCGATCCAGAGTCGAACCTGTTCCACCACCGCGACCGCGGCTTCATTCCAGAGGGCCTGCTCAACTACCTATCGCTGCTCGGCTGGGGCCTTAGTGCTGACCAAGACATCTTCACTCTCGAAGAGTTGGCCGCCAACTTTGACGTCGAGAACGTCAACCCAAACCCTGCCCGATTCGACCAAAAGAAGGCCGATGCGATCAATGCTTCGCACCTTCGCCTCTTGAGCAGCGAAGACTTCAAGGGTCGCCTGGTGCCATACCTTCAGTCGGCTGGCGTGCTCGGCTCGACCGTGACCGTCGAAGAAGACGCGATTCTGACCGCCGCGGCTCCGCTGGTGCAGGAGCGCATGACCGTGCTCAGCGAGGCCGTGCCGATGCTCGGCTTCTTGTTCACGACCGCCGACAAGCTAGTGGTCGAAGACGATGCGCTCGCCGGCCTGCCAGAAAACACTCGCGAGGTGCTGGATGCGGCAATCGCCGCCGCCGAGGCCCTGCCTGCCGACGAGTTCAAGACCGAGGCGCTGCAGACCGCGCTAAACGCCGCGTTGATCGACGGCCTTGGCCTCAAGCCGCGCGTTGCGTTTGGTCCGCTGCGCACCGCAGTCTCGGGCCGCCGAGTTTCGCCACCGTTGTTCGAGTCGATGGAAATCCTGGGCAAGGCCGAGACCATCGCTCGCCTGCGACAGCTAGCCGAGCGCTTCTAGCGCCAGCCAGCAGGTCAATCGGCGGTTTGCCGAAGGCGGGTTTGCCCGCTAAGATTGACCACTGGACCGCTTTGGTTCGGCATCATTGGGATATGGTGTAATTGGCAACACGAAGGTTTCTGGTTCCTTTGTTCTAGGTTCGAGTCCTGGTATCCCAGCTTTAGAAAACCCCCGTTTCGACGGGGGTTTTCGCATACTCTGGGCACATGAACATCGCCGTGATCGCAGACGCATACCTGGTTATCGCTTGGGCGCTGATGGCCCTGTTCCAGCTTGGCCTGGCCCTCGGTGCACCAATGGGGCAGTACGCGTGGGGCGGCCGCAACTCGGGTCGCCTGCCAATGCTGTGGCGCCTAGGTTCGCTGGCTGCGGCCGGCCTGGCCCTGGCTATTTCGGGTCATTACGCGAGCATGATCGGCTGGTTGCCAAGCCTGCTAGACGCCCACGGCCGCGCATTTGTGCTCTGGGGGCTGACCGCTTTTACGGCGTTGAACGTGCTCGGCAACTGGGCCAGCAAGTCGGCGGCCGAGCGCAGAATGTTTTTGCCGATCACCGCATCGATGCTCGTGGCGAACGTGCTAATTCTGGTTTTTTACCGACTCGGCTAAACCTCGGTCGAATCGCCAACGCGCAGGTATTCGAAAGTTCCGCCGCCCTGCTCGGTGACAAGCGCGATGCGGCCATTGTTTAGCTCGTGGCCAAAGTCGCTCAACAGGGCGTTGTGTGTGGCAAAACTGCGTGCCGGCCGCACAGCCGCAACGAAGTCCATGACGTCGCCAATCTTGAGCCATGGTGCGCTGGTCGGGCAGGCGAGCAGCTCGACCGCGCGGTCGGGTTGGGTGTATGAATCGCCCGGGTAATAGAGCTTGTCGTTGACCATGACGCCGCAATTTTGAATCAGCGGAATCGAGCGATGGATCTCTTGGTGCATGTCGCCGAAGAACTCGAGGGTGAAGCCGCCAGCCTCATAGAAGTCGCCGTGGTGCACGGCGGTTACGGGAAGGTTCGGCATCGAAACGCCCAGTCGTTCGCGAACCTCGTCGGTGCCATAAACGCATACGTCTGGATTCGCTGCCTGAATCGCGGTGAGCTGCTGTTCAAAGCAGTGGTCGTCGTGTTTGTGGGTGATCACCACGGCCAAAACATCGGTCGCGGCGGCCATCGACTCGGTATAAAAACCGGGGTCGACGATGATTCGCTTGCCGCCCTCGAGCAGCTCGAGACAGGCGTGACCGTGCTTGGTGATCTTCATGGCAACAGGCTACAACTTGTAGCGAATCGCGCCCATCATGCCCGAATCCATGTGATAGCTGTTGTGGCAGTGAATGGCCCAATCGCCGGGGTTGTCGGCCTGAACCCGCACGGTCACCTGGGTCATCGGCTTCACGATCACCGTGTCTTTGCGTGGGCCGTTCGGCATATTGTTCCCGTATGCGCTGATCACCTGGAACGTGTGGCCGTGCAGGTGCATCGGGTGAAACATCATGCTGTGATTCATGAAGTTGAGGTCGACCGTCTCGCCCTCGCGCAGCTCGAACAATGTCGCGTGCATGTCGGTGTTGCCATTGATGCTCCACTTGTATGGCACCATCGAGCCCATCAGCATCGCCTGCAGCGTGCCGCTCGACTTGCCGGTCAACTGGTTGTCGGCGACGGTTTCGAGGTCAAAGACTTGGGTGACGTTTTGGGTTGTCGTAGGCAGGGTTGCGACGCTTGGAATTTTGGCCGAGCCAGTGCGCAACACGGCTCGAGCGGTGGTGCCGGTCTTGCCTACGGGAATGGCAAAGGCCGAGTGGGCGCCATCTTTGACCGTGATTACGGCGTCGATGCGCTCACCCATGCCAAGCAGCACGCTGGTTGCCTCGTGCGGTTTGACGGCAAAGCCATCGGCGTGCGTGATGGTCATCGGGTGGCCATCGACGCCAAATACAAATGCGGTGTCGCTGCCGGCGTTGATCACGCGCAGGCGAATGCGCTCGCCCGCCTTGGCGGCAAAAACCTCTGGGGCTTGCGGAACCCGTCCGTTGATGATGTAAGCCGGATAGACCACATCGCTCATGCCCATGCCCAGGCCGAACTGGTCTTGCATGCCGCTCATGCCTGACATGTTGCCCATGCCCGACATTCCGCCCATGTTCTCGTTTGAACTGGTGGCCGATTTTAGGCCGTCGAGAATCTGCTCGGGCGTTTTGCCGAGGCCTACGGTCCAGTCGTCGAGCATCAGGATCCACTCGCGGTCGTAGCCGCCTGGCTCGTTTGGGTCGTCGATGACGAAGCTGCCATAGAGGCCCGACTCGGGCTGTAGGCCGGTGTGCGAGTGGTACCAATAGGTGCCGGGGTGCGGCGCCTTGAACGACTGCACGTGAGTTGTGCCTGCGGCAACTTCGTCTTGGGTTAGCATCGGCACTCCATCGGCATCGTTGCGCAGGGCCAAGCCATGGATGTGAATCGATGTGTTCTCGCCAAGCTGATTGTTTTGCGTCAGGCGCACGAGGTCGCCGTTGCCTGCGCGCAGCGGGGCGCCCGGCAACGTGCCGTTAAAGGTCTTTGCCGTGGCCGATTTGCCGGCGCCGAGGTCAATCTTGCCCAGCGCCTGCGTGACGTTGAGTCGCGTAGTTTTGTTGCTCGAAAAGCGCGTCGCCTCGACACGTTCGATGGCCTGGCGAAGCGCGTCGCCCGCGAGAGTGCCGGTCTGGTTGTTGTTGCCGCCGATGAGGTTTGGCAGGGTTGAGCAGCCGGCAACCGAGCCGGTTGCAACGACACCTAGCAGACCGCCAATTGCGCTGCGTCGTGAAACGTTCATCGCGAACTCCTCGTCTGGGTATCTTTTGAAGGGATACCCCCTAGGGGTATTATAGGCACATGGATGCAGCACTAAAAAAGCGCGCGATACACCGTGGCAAGATTTTGCAGGGGCAACTTGAGGGTTTGCTGAGAGCAATCGAAAACGAGGATTACTGCATGGACATAATCACGCAGTCACTCGCAATTCAGAAGTCGCTTGGCTCGCTCAATAAACTCATCGTCGAGAACCACATCGGCACTCACGTGGCCCACATGATGCATTCACACGATCCAGCGCAACAGGCCAAGGCCGTTGCCGAACTAAGCCAAATTTTCGAGTTGACTAACAACCGAGGTGTCAAATGAATCACGACGAAATGAACTCTGAGCACGAGCACGGCATGCACGGGCAAGAGCACAAGTGTGAGCAACACGGCGACAACCCCGCGATGTGCAGCTGTGACCACAACCCAGGCGGCGAGTGCCACTGCCCGCCGAACGAGTGCAAGTGCGACCAGGAGCACCACCACCTGGGTCAGACCCAAGAGGGGCACAACTGCTGCGCGACCGACGGCAAGCACGACGAGGTGCGCCCGGTCGTGAACGACTGCATCCATCATCCATACGAACCTTGTGACTGCCCTCCAGAGCACCGCACCGGCTCGGCAAACGCGACGCACGACCACTCGGCCATGGGGCACCACGACCACGCATCGATGGGTCACGAGGGCCACGCCGGCCATGAGGGCCACGACCACAGCCACCACGATCCGAACATGTTCAAGAAGCAGTTCTGGATGGCGCTCGGGCTAACCCTGCCAACCATCGTGTTCAGCCACACCGTGCAAATGCTGTTTGGTCTGATGTGGGACTTCCCGTTTAGCTACCTGATTCCTGCTGTGTTTGGCGCGACCCTGTTCTTCACCGGCGGCAAGGTGTTCTTGACCACCGGCTGGGCCGAAATCAAGGCAAAGCGCCCGGGCATGATGGCCCTGATCGCGCTGGCCCTGGTGGTCGCATTCACTTACTCGTTGTTCATGACCATCGCGACGCTGTTCAACCTCGGTTGGAAGGGCATGGACTTCTGGTGGGAGTTGGCCGCCCTTGTGACAATCATGTTGCTCGGCCACTGGATCGAAATGTCGAGTGTCATGAAGGCATCGGATGCGGTTGGCGCGTTGGCCAAGCTTTTGCCAGACCAGGCCGACCTGCTCGTCGATGGCGTAGCGACCAAGGTTTCGGCTGCATCGCTCAAGGTCGACGACGTGGTCATGGTTCGCCCGGGTGCCACGGTTCCGGCCGACGGCGAGGTTATCGATGGCGAATCGAAGCTTAACGAATCGATGATCACCGGTGAGTCGGCCGCGGTCTTGAAGCAGCCGGGCAGCACCGTGATTGCGGGCACAATCAATGCCACGAGCGACGTGCTTGGCGAGGGTGCGCTCACCGTGCGCGTTACCGCGGTTGGCGAGGCCACGATGCTCTCGGGCATCATGCGTCTGGTTCGCGAGGCGCAGGCCTCAAAGTCAAAGACCCAGGTGCTGGCCGATAAGGCCGCGGGTTGGCTTTTCTATGCCGCGCTCGGTGCGGCGATCGTCACGGCAATCGTGTGGAGTGCGCTGGGCACTCAGAGCCCCGACTTCGTGCTTGAACGCATCGTCACCGTGCTCGTAATCGCGTGCCCGCACGCTCTTGGCCTCGCGATTCCGCTGGTCAATTCGATCACCACTTCTAAGGCCGCGAGTCAGGGCATCCTCATTCGCGACCGCCGCCAGTTTGAAGAGGCGCGACGCGTCGATGTGGTGCTGTTCGACAAGACCGGCACCCTGACCACGGGGCAGCGCGGATTCGTTGCCGCGCATCTTGCCCACAACTCGACCCTGCGCAGCACCGACGAACTCGTCGCGCTCGCCGCGGGCATCGAGCAATACTCCGAGCACTCGATTGGTCAAGCCATCGTTGCCGAGGCCGGAAAGCGCCGAGTCGAAATCGCCAACGCAACCGACTTCAGAACCGTGCCTGGCCAGGGCGTATCGGGCGTGCTCGACGCCCGCAACATTCTGGTCGGCGGCCCGGTTTTGCTAACCAGCCGCAACATCGAGGTGCACGTTAGCGACCTGGTCAAGGCAGATGCCGCAAACCACAATGGCAACACCGTCGTGTATGTGGTTCTAGAGGGCCAGCTGCTCGGATACATCGAGCTCGGCGATGTGATTCGCGAAACCTCAGAGCAGGCCGTTATGGCCCTACGCCTGATGCGCAAGCGCGTCGGCATGTTGACGGGCGATGCCCAGGGCGTGGCAAATGCCATTGCCAAGCAGCTGACCATCGGCGAGGTCTTTGCCGAGGTGCTGCCGCACCAAAAGGCCGACCTCGTGCGTCGCGTGCAGTTGGATCGCTCGCGCGTTGCCATGGTTGGCGACGGCGTCAACGATGCCCCGGCTTTGGCTCAGGCAAACGTGGGAATCGCCATCGGTGCCGGAACCGACGTGGCAATCGAATCGGCAGGTCTGATTTTGATCTCGAGCGATCCGACGGCGGTTCCGCAGGCCATCGACCTGAGCAAGCGCAGCTATTCCAAGATGGTGCAAAACCTAATCTGGGGTGCCGGTTATAACCTGCTCGCGATTCCGTTGGCGGCCGGTGCCTTCATGCCGCTCGGGTTGGTTCTGTCGCCCGCATTGGGTGCGGTGCTAATGTCGCTCTCGACAATCATCGTCGCGGCTAACGCACAGTTGCTGCGCCGACCACAGCGCCGCCGCTAACGTTCGATTCTGAGCCTCAGCCCGGCTGAAAGCTCAGGAGTCAGCATGACTGGCAACACCCAGCGTCTCGGCGTGATCATCAACCCCACCTCGGGCAGGGGCAAGGGTGCCGCTGCAGGTCGCCTGGCGTTGGCAACGCTTGCCGAACATGGGATTGACTGCGTCGACCTGAGCGGTGCATCTATGGCCGAGGCCCACGCCAATGGTCGTCGCGCAATCGACGAGCTTCAGGTTGACGGCATCGTCGTGGTCGGCGGCGACGGCATGTCGCACCTCGGCGTGAATCTGTGTGCCACGACGACCATTCCGCTTGGCATCGTGGCAGTCGGCACGGGCAACGACTCGGCCCGATCGCTCGGCATGCCAATCGACGACGCGGTTGCCGGCGCAACCTTCATCGCAAAGCGCCTAACCGCAACCAAGTCAATCGACGCAATCAAGCTGCACACCTCGACGGGTCAACACTGGGTGCTCGGCACGGCATCGGCCGGTTTCGATGCGCTCGTGAATCAGCGCGCCAACCGCATGAGCTGGCCAAAGGGTCAGCGTCGCTACGAGATCGCAATGCTGCTCGAGTTGGCCAAGTTCAAGCCGCTGCAGTATCGCCTCGAGGTCGATGGCCAAAAACGCAATATCGAGGCAATGTTGTGCGCGGCTGCCAACGCGCCGGCATTCGGCGGCGGCATGCTGATCGCACCAGACGCGGTCATGGATGACGGCCTCATGGATCTGTTTATCGTGCACAAGATCTCGCGCCTTGAGTTGGTCAAGATTTTTCCTTCGGTGTACACCGGCAAGCACGTCAGCCACCCGGCTGTCGAAATCATTCGCGCCAAGCACGTGAAGATCGATTCGGGTCAGATGCCTGCCTATGCCGACGGCGAGGCCGTGGGCCGTGGACCACTCGAGGTGCAGTTGGTCGCCAGTGCGTTGAAGGTGTTCGCCTAGGTCGACGGCCTCAGTTTGCTTTGCAGGCCCGTTCCGTGTTAAGGTTTTCAGGTTGTTCGCAACTAAACGGCCCCATCGTTTAGCGGCCTAGGACGCCGCCCTCTCACGGCGGTAGCGCGGGTTCAAATCCCGCTGGGGTCACCACTCTCGGTTCAGATGATTCGTTCTCTGGGCCGAGTTTTATTTAACCAGGGTTCTTATGCGTTCTTGCGGCCGCGCAAGTAGGTGACCGCCGCCGCAAGCAGCGTGATGCTCACCGGAATAAACGCGGCGCCGTTTAGGCCGCTGAAGGCAACCAGCGCCAAAATCGTGCCCGAGGTCGCGCCACCGAAGGCGCCAGACAGGTTCATGAGCGAGTCGCTCAGGCCCTGCACGTTGGTCTTTTCGGTGGTCGGCAAGGTTGCGGCGAGCAACGACGACCCGCCGACCGTCGAGGCCGACCAACCAAGGCCAAGCAGAAACAGGCCGATCTGAACCATCGGAATGCTCTCGCTACCCCAACCGGCAACCGCGAGCGCCACCACATAGACGGCCTGGCCCAGCACGATCACGCGAACGCGGCCGATTCGGTCGGCGAGCCACCCAAAGATCGGGCTGAACGCATACATGCCGGCGATGTGCATGCTGATGGTGAAGCCAACGATCACCAAGTCGGCGTGGTGGTGGGTCAGGTGCACCGGAGTCATCGACATGACCGAAACCATGACCATGTGGCTGAGTGCGATGGTTGCAACGGCAAATCCGGCAATTGGGTATGCCCTGAGCGTGGCGATGGCCGTATAGAGCGATGCCTTCGGCTTGCTCAGGTTCTTGGCGGCGTCGAGTTGCTGTGCCACCAGCAGTGGGTCGGGGCGCAGGCCAAACCAGAGCACGGTGGTGGCCAGGGTTTGGGCAATGATCGTGAATACGAATGGGCCAGTGAGGTGCGGTAGGCCGAGTGCGCTGCCAACGGCCTCGCCCGGGCCAAACAGGTTTGGTCCGATTACGGCGCCAACCGTGGTGGCCCAAACTACGAGCGACAGGTTTCGACCCTGATGCTTCGAGCTCGGCAGGTCGACCGCGGCGAAGCGCGCCTGAAGACCGGTTGCCGAACCGGCACCCATCAGGAACAGCGCCACTAGAAGCAGTGGAAAGGTGCGAGTTGCCGCGGCGGTGATCACCAAGAGGGCGCCTGTGATGGCAAGACCAGCGCCTGCCGCCAATGCATAGCGGCGACCGCGAGCGGCAGCCAATCGAGCCAGCGGAATTGCCCAGGTTGCGGCGCCCAGCGTGCTGAAAGTTGCCGCCGCGCCACTCCAGGCGGCCGTGCCGCTGAGTTCTTGCGCGAGCAGTGCACCGATCGAGAGCGTTGACCCGAGGCCGAATCCGCTCAACACCTGCCCTGCCGTGAGAGTGCGAATAGTTTTGCGCTGCAGTTGGTTAATTTGAGCGTCGGAATACTGGGCGTTGGCGGCGTTGGTCACCATGTCAGCCTAGCCCGATGCGCTTTGAGCGACTTGCATCGGCAGGCGTATGCCCGCGTCGCAACAGGGCTCAAGCGGTAAACTTGAGGTTCGCGATTTTGAAGGTGTGGGCATGAGCAATAAGCCGCTGACTCTGGCAGAAAAGGTCTGGAACGACCACTTGGTGGTCAAGGGCGAAAACGGTGCGCCCGACCTGCTTTACATCGACCTGCACCTATTGCACGAGGTCACCAGCCCACAGGCGTTTGATGGCCTGCGCATGGCCGGCCGCCAGGTGCGCCGCCCTGACTTGACCATCGCAACCGAAGACCACAACACCCCAACCTGGGATATCGACAAGCCAATTGCCGACCTGACCAGCCGCACCCAGATCAACGCACTGCGCGAAAACGCCAAGGAATTCGGCATTCGCATCCATTCACTCGGCGACATCGAGCAGGGCATCGTGCACGTGGTTGGCCCACAGCTTGGCCTCACGATGCCGGGCATCACCGTGGTCTGTGGCGACTCGCACACCTCGACGCATGGCGCCTTTGGTGCGCTAGCCATGGGCATCGGCACCAGCGAGGTCGAGCACGTGCTGGCCACCCAGACCCTGCCGCTCAAGCCGTTCAAGACCATGGCCATCAACGTCGAGGGCACGCTGCGCCCGGGCGTCACCGCGAAAGACGTCATCCTTGCTGTGATTGCCAAGATTGGTACCGGCGGCGGCCAGGGCTACGTGCTCGAATACCGTGGATCGGCGATTCGTGCGCTGTCGATGGAAGCCCGCATGACGATCTGCAACATGTCGATCGAGGCAGGCGCCCGCGCCGGCATGGTCGCGCCAGACCAGACCACCTTCGACTATCTCGAGGGTCGCCCGCACGCTCCAGAGGGCGAAAATTGGGATGAGGCCGTCGCCTACTGGAAGACCCTTGCTACCGATGAGGGTGCAAAGTTCGACGCCGAGGTGTTCCTCGATGCCAACACGCTCGACCCGTTCGTGACCTGGGGCACCAACCCAGGGCAGGGCATCAGTCTGCTCGAGAACGTGCCAAGCCCGAGCGACTTCAGCGACCCTAACGAGCGCACCGCCGCCGAGCACGCGCTCGAATACATGGACCTCAAGGCCGGCACCCCGATGCGCGACATCAAGATCGACACCGTGTTCCTTGGCTCGTGCACCAATGGTCGCATCGAAGACCTGCGCGAGGCAGCTGCCGTAATCAAGGGCCACACCAAGGCCGACGGTCTGCGTTTCATGGTGGTTCCTGGCTCGGCTCGCGTGCGCCTGCAGGCCGAGGCCGAGGGCCTTGACCAGATCTTCAAAGACTTCGGTGCAGAGTGGCGTTTTGCCGGTTGCTCGATGTGCCTCGGCATGAACCCAGACCAGATGGCGCCGGGGGAGCGCAGCGCCTCGACCTCGAACCGCAACTTCGAGGGTCGCCAGGGCAAGGGCTCGCGCACCCACCTGGTGTCGCCGGTGGTCGCCGCCGCAACGGCAATCCGTGGCACGCTTTCGTCGCCGGCCGACCTGGTCGCAGCAGAGGAGACCAACTAATGGAAAAGTTCACCGTCTTCACCGGAACCGCCGTGCCGCTGCGCCGCAGCAACGTCGACACCGACCAGATCATTCCTGCGGTCTATCTGAAGCGCATCACCAAGACCGGCTTCGAAGACGCACTGTTTGCTGCCTGGCGCAACGATGCCGACTTCGTGCTGAACAAAGTCGCGTACAAGGCCGGTCAGGTGCTGGTTGCCGGCCCAGACTTTGGCACCGGTTCGAGCCGTGAGCACGCAGTATGGGCCTTGCGCGACTATGGCTTCAAGGCCGTGCTGAGCAGCAAGTTTGCCGACATCTTCCGTGGTAACTCGGGCAAGCAGGGTCTGGTTGCTGGCGTGATCAGCGACGCCGACACCGAGCTCCTGTGGGCCGCGATCGAGGCCAACCCTGGCATCGAATGCACAATCGATCTGCCGAACCAGACCGCCACGATTGGCGACCTGACCGTGCCTTTTGAGATTGACGAATACACTAAGTGGCGTCTAACGGAGGGCCTCGACGACATCGGTCTGACCCTTCGAAACGAGCAAGCGATCACCGACTTTGAGGCGAAGCGAGAGGCCTGGCGGCCAAAGACTTTGCCGGCAAAGCACTAGAGGAGCCGAATGAGCCAGATCACAGTCACCGGGGGCAAGCCGCTCAAGGGACGCGTTCAGCTCAAGGGCGCCAAGAACCTAGTCACCAAGGCCATGGTTGCCGCGCTGCTTGGCGACACCAAGAGTGTTCTCAAAGACGTTCCGCACATCAGCGACGTCGAGGTGGTTAAGAACCTACTGACCCTGCACGGCGTCGAGATCGAGTTCAGCGACGACGGCGTCATGTCGCTCGACCCAACTAACGTCAAGTCGGCTCACATGGTCGACATCGATGCCCATGCCGGTTCGTCGCGCATTCCGATTTTGTTCTGTGGCCCGCTGCTGCACCAGCTTGGCGAGGCCTTCATTCCCGACCTCGGTGGCTGCCACATCGGCGACCGCCCGATTGACTTTCACATGGAGGTGCTGCGCAACTTTGGCGCAGTAATCGAAAAGCAGGTCAACGGCATCCGCATTTCTGCACCGGATGGCCTCAAGGGCGCCAAGGTTGCCCTGCCGTATCCGTCGGTCGGCGCGACCGAGCAGGTTCTGTTGGCCGCGACCCGTGCCGAGGGCATCACCGAGCTTTCGGGCGCCGCTATCGAACCCGAGATCATGGATCTGATCGCGATTCTGCAAAAGATGGGTGCGATCATCTCGGTCGACACAGATCGCGTGATTCGCATCGAGGGCGTCAAGACAATGAGCGGCTACACCCACCGCGCGCTGTTCGACCGCAACGAGGCAGCCTCGTGGGCCGCCGCCGCGCTGGCCACCAAGGGCGATATCTTCTGCGAGGGCGCCAGCCAGCCAGAGATGATGACCTTCTTGAACGTGTTCCGCAAGGTTGGTGGCGCGTTCGACATTCAGGATGACGGCATTCGCTTCTATCACCCTGGCGGCGAGCTCAACCCGGTGGTCATCGAGACCGATGTGCACCCTGGCTTCATGACCGACTGGCAGCAGCCGCTGGTCGTTGCCCTGACCCAGGCCAAGGGCCTCTCGATCATTCACGAGACCGTCTATGAAAACCGCTTCGGATTCACCGATGCGCTGGTTCAGATGGGCGCCCAGATTCAGATCTATCGTGAGTGCCTTGGCGGCACCCCGTGTCGATTCGGTCAGCGCAACTTCTATCACTCGGCCGTAATCTCGGGCCCGGTTCACCTCAAGGCGGCCGAGATCCGCGTGCCAGACCTGCGCGGTGGATTCAGCCACATGGTTGCGGCGCTCGCGGCCGAGGGCACCTCGCTGGTCACCAATGTTCAGCTGATTTCGCGTGGCTATGAGCACTTCCTGCAGAAGCTCACCGACCTCGGCGCCGACTTCACCTACACCGAATAATCGGCAATGGCCAAGGCAAAGAAGCGCAAGCCCCAGCTGGCGATGCCGGCGCTAAAAAAGAGCGAATACCACTTCGCGCTGCACTCGGCCGCCTCGGTTTTGGTGCCACTCGTGCGCAGCATGTTTGGCGTGCGTTCGCGCGGCGCCGAGAAACTGCCTAAGAGCGGCGCATACATTCTGGTTGGCAACCATGTCACAAATGTCGATGCCCTTGCGGTCGCCTATTTCATCTATGTGCACCTTAAGCGTGCGCCGCACTTTTTGGCCAAGGAAGGCCTGTTTCGCACGCCCGTGATCGGCAGCATCCTGCGCTCGGCCGGGCAGATTCCGGTCTATCGCAGCGGTCACCGCAACGACGAACCGCTGCGCGCCGCATTCGATTTTTTGCGCGCGGGCCACAGCATCGCGATTTTTCCTGAGGGCACCCTGACTCGTGATCCTGAACTATGGCCGATGCGCGGCAAGCCTGGGGCCGTGCGCTTGGCACTCGAGTCTGGCGTTCCGGTGTATCCGATCGGGCAGTGGGGCAGCGAAAAGATCCTGCCGCAATACGGCAGCAAGTTTCGACCTGGCTTCTGGAAGAAGGTCGACATTCTGGTTGGTGACGAGATCGACCTCGAGCGCTTTCGTGGTCGCACGCTGACCCCCGCCGAGCTCAACGAGGCGACCCAGTTGGTCATGCGCGAGATCACCAAGCTCGTTGCCGAGTTGCGTGGCGAACCGGCGCCTGAAAAGGTCTGGGATCCGCTCGATCACGGTCAAACCACCAGCGGAAACTTCAAGAAGGAAGGCAAGTAGCCCATGGCAAAGATTGCAGTGATCGGAGCCGGCTCCTGGGGCACCACCTTCGCCAAGATTCTTGCCGACGCGGGCAACGACGTAACCATCTGGGCTCGCCGTGCCGACATCGTCGAAGAGATCAACGACGAACACCGCAATGGCGACTACCTGCCTGGCATCCAGCTGCCCGAATCGCTCAAGGCCTCGACCTCGGTCGCCGAGGTAATCGACACCGCCGATCAGGTTTATCTGGCCGTGCCATCGCAGACCCTGCGCGCCAACCTGCAGGAATGGGGATCGTTGCTGCCAAAGCACGCGATTCTGGTAAGCCTCATGAAGGGCGTCGAGAAAGACACGGGCCTGCGCATGAGCGAGGTCATCGCCGATGTAATCGGTTGGCCGACCGCGCAGATCGTCGTCGTCTCTGGCCCAAACCTCGCGCTCGAGATCGCCAACGAAGAACCGGCCGCGTCCGTTGCGGCCTCGAGCTCGAAGGCCTCGGCGTTGGCCGTGGCTAAGGCCGCGAGCAACTCATACTTCACCAGCTTCACCAACGGCGATGTGATTGGCACCGAGTTTGGCGGAATCCTGAAGAACCTGATCGCCGTGGCTATCGGCATCGTCAACGGTGTTGGCTACGGTCAAAACACCAAGGCGTCGATCATGACCCGCGGCTTGGCAGAAATCTCGCGCTTCGCGGTTGCCTATGGCGCAAAGCCATCGACGATGGTCGGTTTGGCCGGTCTCGGCGACCTGATCGCGACCGCCGAGTCGCCGCTGTCGCGCAACCACCGTGCGGGCGAAATGCTCGGCAAGGGCTACACCAAAAAAGAGGTGCTCAAGCGCATGTCGCAGACCGCTGAGGGTCTTGCCTCGGTCGCGCCTGTGCTGCAGCTCGCAGCCGAAAAGGGTGTCTCGATGCCGATCGTCGAGCAGGTCAATCTGGTGATCGAGGGCAAGATGAACCCGCGCGACATCGCGCCACACCTGACCCACGAGTCAGACCAGCCGCAGGGCGAATAACAAGAATTTCGGAGGCCACCGTGACCAAACTTCGCGTAGCAGTCGTCTTTGGCGGCAAGTCGAGCGAACACTCGATCTCGTGTGCCACCGCCGCGGGCGTGCTCGGTGCAATCGACCGCAACAAGTATGAAGTGGTGCCAATCGGCATCACGAAGGCCGGCAAATGGACGCTCGCAGCCGACGACACCGAAAAATGGAAGCTGCGTAAGGGCGAGCTTGCCGTCGTCGAAGACGAAGGCAACCAGGTCGATTTTGCGATGGATGGCTCGCGCGAACTGATCTATAGCGATGCAACCGGCGAACACCGTTCGCTTGGCAAGATCGACGTAATCTTTCCGGTTTTGCACGGCCCGTTCGGCGAAGACGGCACGGCGCAGGGCTACTTCGAGCTGCTAGGCATTCCATACGTCGGCAATGGCGTCTTGGCCTCGGCTGCCGGCATGGACAAAGAATTCACCAAGGCACTGTTTGTTGCCGCGGGAGTGCCGTGCACACCGCACGTCGTTGTGCGCGAGCGCCAGATGCTCGACGACCCAGAGAGCGTGTTGGCTGCGGTTCGCGAGCTGGGCGGCCTGCCGGTGTTCGTCAAGCCCGCCCGCGCCGGCTCTTCGGTCGGAGTATCAAAGGTCAAAACCTGGGACGACTTTGGCGCGGCCGCCGAGCTTGCCCTGCAGCACGACAACAAGTTCGTGGTCGAACACGGTCTGGTCGGTCGCGAGGTTGAGTGTGCCGTGCTGTCGTCGTTCGACGGCGCCCGCCCACGCGTCTCGGTCGCCGGCGAGATCATCGTCAAGGGCCGCGAGTTCTACGATTTCGATGCCAAGTATCAAGACGAGGCCTCGGTCGATCTGGTGATTCCTGCCGACCTGAGCGCCGACCAGCTGGCGCAAATGCAGGCGATCGCGCGCGACGCATACGAATCGCTTGGTTGCTATGGCTTGGCTCGAGTCGACTTCTTTTTGACCGCCGACGGCTTCTTTGTGAACGAGATCAACACGCTGCCTGGCTTCACGCCGCTGTCGATGTTTCCGTCGCTTTGGCAGGCATCTGGAATCGAATATGCCGACCTGATCGACGAGCTGATTCGCCTGGCGCTGGCTCGCTAGGTATTCGGCTAACTAGCCAGAGCAGGTGGCGTCGGCCGCGACCGACTTGATTGCCGGGGCCAGCGCGTCGAGCGTGCTCACGCCCACAGCCTTGGTCGAATCGATGATTACCTCGGTGGCTGGCTTGCGGCCAAAACTGATGAAGCGATAGCGCGGAGCATCGCTCGGGTCAACCAACCAGTCGACATCGCTAGTGCTGACGCAACGCAGCTTGCTGACCTTCACCTCGGGCAGGCCGCAGCGCACGATGACCGCGGTTGGGTTGCCATATGCGGCGGTGGCCTGGGCGTCGGTGGTTCGCTTAGGCGCAGTACCGATGGTCTCGGGCAGGCGCACGCTGACCTCGGCGCAGTTTGGGTCGTTGGCGAGTTCGGCCGGTTGTAGCGACACCGTGGCGGTGCAAGCGGTGGTGCCGGCCAGCACCAGAGTGGCCAGCGCGGTGGCGGTTAGAACTCGCAAAATCTTCATCGCTTACAGGCTACCTTTGACTCTGTGACTGCTCTAAATTCGGCCGACTCGATTGCCAATCCGACCATCGCCGATGTGGGCGAGAACGAGGCGCTTCGTCGCACGGTTTCGCGACTAAATGCCGGCGATTATGCGCTCGTTGGTTCGGGCGACGATGCCGCAGTGGTTGCCACAACCGACGACCGATTCGTAGTAACCACCGACACCATGATCGAGGGCCACGACTTTCGCCTGGACTGGTCGAGCGCCTTTGACCTGGGCTGGAAGGCCGTAGCCACCAACGTTGCCGATGTGGCGGCAATGGGCGCCCGCCCGACCGCCCTGGTTGTTGCGCTTGCCGTTCCGGCGTCGACCGCGGTTGCCTGGCTCGAGGCTTTCGCCGACGGCTTGAGCGAGGCCTGCCTCGCCCTCGCGCCGGGAGCATCGGTCGTCGGCGGCGACTTGGCTGCGGCCGAGCAAATCATGATTGCGGTCACCGCTCACGGCGCGCTCGAGGGCCGCGAGCCGGTGCTACGTTCGGGCGCTCAGGTCGGCGACATCGTCGCCGTGGCGGGCACTCTGGGCCGCGCTGCATGCGGGCTCGCCCTGCTGCAAAGCGGCGAGGCAACCGCGATTAGCGCATACGACGACTGGGTCAACGTGCAGCGCCGCCCAAACCCACCGATTCAGGCCGGCATCGATGCCGCCAACGCGGGGGCAACCAGCATGCTCGATCTAAGCGACGGCTTGGCTAAGGACGCCCATCGCGTGGCCCGCGCCTCGGGCGTGACCATCGCGATCGACCGCGTGCAGCTCTCAGGTTTTGAGGCCATGCTCGAAGAGCCGGCGATGCGAATCGGCGCCAACGCGATGGACTGGATTATCGGCGGTGGAGAAGATCACTCGCTGCTGGCGACTTTTGCACCCGACGCCTTGATGCCTCGTGCCTTCAAACCAATCGGACGCGTCATCGCTCGAGCCGAGTCAGAGGTTTTGCTCGACGGTTCGCCGCTTCAGGAATCTGGCTGGGACTCTTTCGTCGCCTAGCCGTGCAGCTGGCTGTTGAGTACGATGCCAACGCCAACCCGAGGCAAGACCTCGACCGCGCCGGTCATCGAGTTGCGGCGGAACAACAGGTTTGGCATGCCGCTGAGCTCGAGGGCCTTGACGGCGCGAGGTTCGCCGCCGTCAACGATGTTGACCTTGGTGCCGGCAGTCACATACAGCCCGGCCTCGACAACCGAATCGTCGCCGATCGAGATGCCCACGCCGGCGTTGGCGCCAAGCAGCGCACGCGCGCCAATGACGACCTTTTCTTTGCCGCCGCCCGAGAGCGTGCCCATGATCGATGCGCCGCCGCCAATGTCGGCGCCATCGTGCACGACTACACCCTGCGAGATTCGACCCTCGACCATTGACGAGCCGAGCGTGCCGGCATTGAAGTTGACGAAGCCCTCGTGCATGACGGTGGTGCCTGGCGACAGGTGTGCGCCAAGACGAACGCGGTTGGCGTCGGCGATGCGCACCTTGCGCGGGGTGACGTAGTCGACCAAACGCGGAAACTTGTCGATCGAGTGCACGATGACACCCTGGCGCTGCAGGGTCGAACGGTTGCGCTCGAGGTCATCCAGGGCAATCGCACCGATGTTGGTGAACGCCACGATCGGCAGGTTCGGAATCAGACCCTCGAGGTTGATGCTGTTCGGGCGCACGAGCAGGTGCGAGAGCAGGTGAAGGCGAAGGTATGCGTCTGCGGTCGAAACCACCGGCAGCTGCAGGTCGATCTCGGTGCGCACAACCTGCACGGTCACGTTGCGTCGGGCGTCGTCGCCAACCTGAGCGTCGAGCTCGCGCGGCACCACCCAGGCCGAGTCGCCCTTAGGTGCGGCACCCAACTGAGGGTTCGGGTAATAGACGTCGAGCACGGTTCCGTCGCTCGATACGGTCGCGAGGCCGTGGCCCCAGGCAGTGGTTGCAGTCGCTTCAGTCACGAGAACAAGGTTAACAGTTAGCCTTGAAGGGTGTCTGGCTCAGTTCTAAATCTCAAAGGCGACGTTGTCGACCTAACCGAAACCATCTGCAACATCGAATCCGTTTCGGGCAACGAGCGTGCGCTCGCCGAGGCGATTGAGGCGGCGCTCGCCAACTATTCGCACCTCGAGGTGATTCGCGACCAAGACGCCATCGTCGCTCGCACTCACCTTGGCCGCGCGAGTCGCGTGGTCATCGCCGGTCACATCGACACTGTTCCGGTTGCTAACAACCTGCCAATCGAGCGTCGTGTGATCGACGGCAAGGATGTGCTCTGGGGTCGTGGCACGGTCGACATGAAGGCCGGCGTTGCCGTGCAGCTAAAGCTGGCGGCCGAACTGGTCGAGCCCAACGTCGACCTGACCTGGATTTTCTATGACCACGAAGAGGTCGAGGCCACTCTGAACGGCCTCGGTCGAATCTCGCGCAACCGACCAGAGCTAATTGCCGGCGACTTCGCCGTGCTGTGCGAACCGACCGCCGCACTGGTAGAGGGTGGCTGCAACGGCACCATGCGCGTCGACGTCCGCACCTCGGGCGTAAAGGCTCACAGCGCCCGCGCTTGGATGGGCAAGAACGCGATTCATGGTGCTGCCGATGTGCTCGCGCGCCTCAACGACTACGTCACGCAGGAGGTCGAGGTCGACGGCCTCGTCTATCGCGAGAGCCTCAACGCCGTGCTCATCAGCGGCGGAATCGCGACCAACGTGATTCCCGACGACTGCGTGATCACCGTCAACTATCGTTTTGCGCCGAGCAAGTCGGCAGCCGATGCCGAGGCGCACCTGCGCGAGGTGTTCGCGGGTCACGAGCTGACCGTCGTCGACATCGCCGAGGGTGCACGCCCGGGGCTTGACCGCCCAGAGGCCCAGGCCTTCCTGGCTGCCAGCGGAGTCGAGGCCAAGCCAAAATACGGTTGGACCGACGTGGCTCGCTTCAGCGCGCTGGGTGTGCCGGCCGTCAACTATGGCCCTGGCGACCCAAACAAGGCCCACGCCGACGACGAAAACACCCCGATCGAACAGATCTATGCGTGTGAAGACGGCCTGCGCGCGTGGTTGACCGCCTAATCAATCGTTCAACCGACCGTCGCTGGTCGTTGGCCGCCGCGCCCTGGTGGCTGGGCGTAATCCTGGTTTGGCTGGCGACGCGTGTCTCGTCGACCCTGTTGTTCCTGCTGGTTGCCCGCACCCAGGCGGCCAACTATTGGACGGGCGCCGCACCAGGCTATTTCGAATACCTAAACATCTGGGATTCCGAGTGGTTTCACAAGGTGTTCGACCATGGCTATCCGGTGCCGCTGCCGGTCGGTTCGGACGGGCTGGTGCCGCAAAACGAGTGGGCGTTCATGCCGGGCTATCCAATGCTCGTGCGCGCCGTTTCGAGCCTGACCACGCTTGACTGGGCGCACGCCTCGGCCCTGGTTTCGCTCGGCGCAAGCTTTGGTTTTGCGCTGGTCGCATACCGTCTGATTGTGGTGCGATTCAGCCCCCAGGTGGCGCTGTGGTCGTTGGTGCTGATCGGGCTTTCACCCGCGTCGATCGTGATGCAGGCCGGGTATGCCGAATCGCTTGGCCTGCTGTTGCTCGCCGCAGGGTTGTTGTTTTGGGCCACGAATCGTTTGTGGTGGGCCGCCGCAGCGATCGTTGCCATGTCGCTCACGCGCCCAGGCGCGGTGGCGTTCTCGATGGCCGTGTTCGCCGTGCTGACTTGGCGCTGGTGGCGCGGGCTCGACCGCGGCTGGCCCGAGCGAATCCGTCTGGCCGGGCTGGGGGCAATAACTGGCGCAGCTGGTTTTGCCTGGTTGGTAATCGCATGGGCTGCTACCGGCCGGTTCGACGCATACCTGGTCACCGAACTGGCCTGGCGTCGTGGCTACACCGATAGCGTCAAACTGAACCTGCTCGAGCCGTGGTTTGCCTCGGCCGAATTTTGGCTTGGCAGGGGCACCGGTGCGCTGGTCGTGTTGGCGCTTTTCACGTTCGCGGCGTGGGTCATGTTGACCCCAGCGGTAAAGGCGCTGCCGATAGAGTTGCGCGCGTTCAGCGGCGCATACCTGCTGTATCTGGCCCTCGTGTTTTTTCCACAGTCGAGCACCGTTCGCATTCTTTTTCCGGCTTTTGGGTTGTTGGTGGCGCTGGGCGCTAGAACGGTCAACCTGCGACCACCCGCCAAGTATGCGCTGCTCGCGCTTGCCGTTGTTCTGCAGCTCGGCTGGTTGCTCACCTGCTGGCGCTATTCGGCACCAGATTTTTCGCCACCCTAAGGCGTTTTTGCGAGGGAAATCCCTCATAAAGCCGGCCAAAATGTGGAAATCCGAACATCGGGCCCGTTTGTTTAGGTCCGTGTTATTTAGTCGTTACCTCGTATTACGACTCATGGTTTTTTGACCGATTTTGCCGTGTTTTAATTGATGACTAATGGCGATGAAGCCAACAAACAAGGAGTAACAATGGCAGCAATGAAGCCACGCACCGGCGACGGACCGATGGAAGCTGAGCGCGAGCCTCGTGGCCTGATCGTACTTCGAGTTCCACTTGAGGGCGGGGGACGTCTGGTCGTTTCTGTAAACGACGACGAAGCCAAGAATCTATACGAAGTGCTCGAGGGCGTTGTAAGAAAATAGGCAGTTAAAACTTTTGGGCCGATCAGCGATGATCGGCCCTTTTGTTTTGCCCGGATACCCCGCGCAACAAGTCGTTACTGAACGCGCTTGCTTGCCAGCAGCAGGCCGTCGCCAACCGGCGAGAGCACCGAGATAAAGTCGTCGCTGTTGTCAAAGAAGCGAAGCACGTCGCGGTAAATCGCGGTTGCCTCGTCGCGCATGGCAGGGTCTGGCACGCGGTCGCGCCACAGGGCGTGAGCGATTGCTACGACGCCGCCTGGGCGCAGCAGGCGCGAGGCCTCATGCAGCTGTTCTTCAAGGGTCTCGCGATCGGCGTCTAGAAAGACCAGGTCATATGCGGCGTCGGCCATGTTCGACATCACGTCGGCGGCGCGGCCGCTGATCACGCGTGTGCGATTGGCCGCGATGCCGGCATCGTTGAACGCAAACTTTGCGGCGGCTTGGTATTCAGGCTCTGAATCGATGGTTGCCAGAACCGAACCCGGAGTCGCGCTCAGGAGCCATAGGCCCGAAACGCCGGTGCCTGTGCCGGCCTCGACGATGGCCTTGGCGCCCATGGCCGAGGCGACGAAAGCGAGGTGTGCTCCGACGGCAGGTGTGATGCACTCGACACCGAATTCCTCGGCGCGACCGCGCGCATCGCGCACGGCTGTTGGTTCGGCGATGAAATCCTCGGCGAACTTCCAGCTGCTGATCTTGTCTACCATTGGGGCCTCCTGCCAAAAGCATAAAGTGAGGCCCTCGGTTTGCCCCGCAGACAAGCGGTAACCTTGACTTATGTTTGGCATCAGCGGCGAAAAATTGCTCATTCTTGGGCTACTCGCTGCCGTCGTGCTTGGGCCCGAGCGACTGCCGTATTACGCCCAGCAACTGGCCAAGTTGGTGAAGAGCCTCAAGCGGTTTGCCGATGGCGCGAAGGATCAGTTGAGTGCCGAGGTTGGCGAAGACCTCGACTGGAAGAAACTCGATCCTCGCCAATACGACCCACGCCGCATCATTCGCGAGGCCCTGACCGACGAAGATTCGCAGCTTGGCGCCGGCACGCTTGGTGCGGCATCCTTGGGCTCTGGTCTCAATCAGTCGCGCAAACTCGAATCGCTGGCCGCCGGCGAGGGCGCGCCATTCGACTCAGAGGCCACCTAGGCACATCACCCAGGTGTAGCGGCCAAGGCGCGGCCACATTCGTGCCTTAGAAGCGACGCATCCAGCGAAGAATCACCGCGAATAGTGGCGCCATTCGACGCCACTGGCTGGCCCGGCTCGGCAAGCGCAGAATCAACGAGAGCGGGCCGTTGATCGCAACACCAATGCTCTTTGCCTGGGTGTATTTCAGCAGGCCGGCTGGGCCGTTGCGGCGGCCAAGCCCGCTGAGTTTCATGCCACCCATAGGCGATTCCATCGACGCAAACGATGCGCGATAGCCCTCGTTCACGTTCACGCTGCCCGCATTCAGTCTGCTGGCAACCCGAATAGCCTCGCGGCGCGGGCCAACCACCGATGCATTAAGGCCATACTCGGTGTCGTTTGCCTGAGCGATTGCGTCTTCGATATCGGAATATGAGCTCACGGCCAACACTGGGCCAAACACCTCGCCGCGGAACAAGCGGGCATCGCTCGGAACGTCGGTCAGAACGGTTGGTGAGTAGCAGTTTGGGCCGAGCTCGGGCAGGGCAGTGCCGCCGGCAATCAAGGTTGCGCCCTTGTCGACGGCGTCGTTCACCAGGCCGCCAACGCGCTCCAGTTGTGCCGCGCTCGTGAGGCTGCCGAGGTCAAAGTCGAAGTCGCTGCTGCGGCCAACCGTGAGCTCGTTCACGCGGGTCGCGAGCTCGGTCACGAACTGGTCATATAGCGACTCGTGCACATAGACGCGCTCGATCGAAACACAAAGCTGACCGGCCGAACCGAAGGCACCACCGATGGCGATCTCGGCCGCCTGTCGTGGCTTGGCGCCTGGCAGCACGATCATCGGGTTCTTGCCGCCGAGTTCGAGGCTTGCACCAATGAAGTTGCTCGCCGCGCGTTCGTAGACGCGCCGACCCGTGGCGGTCGAACCTGTGAACGCCACGTAGTCGCAGCTGTCGGTGACGGCGTTGCCAACGGTCGCGCCGTCACCCGCGACAACAGTCCAGACCTCGCCTGGCAGGCCAGCCGCGATCGCATATTCACGAAGCAAAAGAACGCTAAGGACCGTTTGATTGTCGACCTTTTGCAGCACCGCGTTGCCCGCCGCAAGTGCAGGAAAAACATCGAGAGCGGTTAGCGCCAGCGGATAGTTCCATGGTGTGATCACGCCGACCACACCAAGCGGAACTCGCTCGACCCAGGTCTTGGTCAGAATCGGCACGCCGGGTTTGGTGCGTTCGCGAGCCAAAATCTTTGCGGCGCGCTTGCCGTAATAAAGTGCTGCCTGAATGGCACCCGAGACCTCTTCAAACGCGTGTGCGTGTGACTTGCCGGTTTCGAGTTGCAGCACATCCATCAACTTGTCTTGATTGGCGAGCAGCTGATCAAACACGGCGAGCAGAATCGCTGCGCGGCGCCCAGGCGCGAGGGCGGCCCATGCAGGCTGAGACGAACGCAGCAGCTGGGCGGCCACCTCGACCTGGTCGGCCTCTAGTTGCGGCAGTTCATAAATGCGCTTGCCGGTGAACGGGTTGATAACTGGCGTGGTTGAACGAACCCCGCCGGCCGCGCTGGCTTCAAGGTGGGCGGTCAGGTTCGCAATGCTGGTGTCGATCACGCTCACGAGTCTAAGACTGTGGGCTGACATTCAGGCGGCGACCGGCAAGCCCAAGCGGCAGTCGAATCAGCTCCTGTGCGATTGACGCGATGGCCACGGCG
>Ga0228700_1000515_pt1 | contig 34837 bp, 29 predicted proteins | sample McNCre317_Aug_MG_FD_178019 | JGI IMG/M metagenome (GOLD analysis project Ga0228700, IMG submission 178019) | Freshwater microbial communities from McNutts Creek, Athens, Georgia, United States - 3-17_Aug_MG | ecosystem: Environmental > Aquatic > Freshwater > Creek | place: USA: Georgia...
CTACGGCACCCGAGAAAGTGGTGGTGATCTGAATGCTGGGCGGCAAATCACCCAGCAGGCTGATGCCCTGCAGGTTCAGCAGCTCGCTGCGCTGTTGAAAGCCGAGCTCGACCTCGCCCCTGGCTACCAGGCTGCCCACCGGCACACCGGGCGGGGCGGTGACGATGCGTCCCAGCAAGGCCTGCTCAATGCCCCACTGTGCAAACAAGCGAGCCAGGGCCACACCGCTGGGGCCGGTGGAATAGCTGATGTTGCGCGCAGCCAGCACGGAGTCGCGCACGGCCTCGGCGCTGCTGATGTCGGGTTGCGGGGCACCGGCTTGCACCGCAATAGCTACGCCGCTGCGAGCCAGGTCGCACTTGCTGCCGGCCTGTAGATGGCCGCCGGCCAGCAGGCCGTCCAGTGCGTCACTGGCCAGAAAAACCAGGTCAAAGCACTCGCCAGCACGCACGCGCTTGGCGGCGTCCACCCCACCCACCGACTCCAGCTTCACCTGTGCTCCGCCCTGCTGCGCATAGTCGACCAGCAATTGCTGCAGCAAGGCCTTGGTGGCCATGGACGAAATGGCGGTGAGCAAGGGCAGCGTAGCGCCTGAAGAGGGATTTTGCATGGCGGACATTGTGGCCCCGCGCCTGCAGGCGGTGAAGCCTGTCATCGCTCTAGCAGATATTGCAATTCTGCATAATCAGGAACCCTCGCTACCTACTGCCGCAGCATGGACCTCAAACAACTGGAATACTTTGTGCGGGTTGCCGAACTCGGCAGCTTTACCCGGGCCGCCATCGCAATGGACATTGCCCAGCCCGCCTTGAGCCGCCAGGTGCGCATGCTCGAGGTGGAGCTGCACCAGACCCTGCTCACCCGCAACGGCCGCGGTGCCACGCCCACCGAGGCCGGCAAACTGCTGCTCTCGCATGGGCGAGGCATCCTGCACCAGGTGGAGCGTGCCCTGGAAGAGCTGGGCCGGGTGCGTGGCTCGCTGGCCGGCCATGTGGCAGTGGGCCTGCCCACCAGCCTGGCACGTGTGCTGACCGTGCCGCTGACGCGGGCCTTTCGCCAGCATTTGCCAGACGCCACCATCTCCATCGGCGAAGGCCTTTCGGTTGCACTGCGCGACGGCCTGATCAACGGCCGCCTGGACATTGCCGTGCTCTATAACCCCCAGCCCAGCAGCGAGATAGACATCAGCCCCCTGCCCGATGAGGAACTGATGCTGGTGCAAAGGCACCTGCCCGGCATGGCGGATTCGCCCGGCCCGCTGGCCCTGGTGGAGCTGGCCCAGCTGCCCTTGGTCATCCCCAGTCGGCCCAATGCCATACGCATGCACGTGGAGGCCGAAATGGCCATGCTGGGCTGCCGCCCGCAAATCGCCATGGAGATTGACGGCGTGCCCGCCATTCTGGACCTGGTGGCTGACGGCCTGGGCAGCGCGGTGCTCTCACGCAATGCGGTGCAGCACGCAGCCAACCCGGCGGCCTTTGCACTGCGCCCCATCCACCAGCCGGTGCTGCGCACCAAGGTGGCCTTGGCCACCAGCTCGGCGCGGCCCAGCACCCTCACCCAGCAGGAAACCCAGAAGCTCATACGCCAGATCATGGGCGAGCTTAGCGCACCACCCGCCTGAATCACGGTACTGCGCGGCACTGCACCGTGCGGCCCGGGCAACAAAAAAAGGGGGGCCCTTGCGGAGCCCCCTAACCTTGGATTTTCACTGACTGAATTGCAGGCTTGGTGCCTCGCTCAGAATGCAGCGCGCAAGCCGACCTGCATCACCGTCTTCTCGCTGATGTACTCGCGCAGATCGCCCACAGCGGTCGAAATTCCGGTGTACAGGTAGGTGTCCTTGCCCAGGTCATGGCGCAGCGACAGAGCCACCTTGCCCACGTTGGCGGTGGAGCCGGTGGTGCCTTCGTAGGTCATCAGCGTGTAGTTCACACCCACCACGTCGGCGGGGCTCACGGTCACTTCGCTGCCCACGGTGTAGCCGTTGAACTTGCCGATGGTCAGCACGCCATCGGGGCCGGTCACGGTGTTGAGGTAGCCGGCCGCCGTTCCGTTGCCGGCAGTCTTGGTGAACTCGGTGGTGTTCTGCAGGCCACCCATGATCTTGAACATGCCCACGGTGTAGTTGGCGCTCATGGAGAACACGCGGTTGGTGGCGCGGTTGGTGCTGCGGTCGGTATTCCACTCGTAGCTTGCGCCCAGGTTCAGGGGGCCGTTGCTGTACATGCCGCGCAGGCCATAGAAGTCATCGGCGGTGGTCTCGCCCGGGGCTGCTTGCACGGCAGCGGTAAAGCCGGACATGGATGGCGTCTGGTACTGGATCACGTTGTCAGCGCGCGAGGGGTTCAGAAAGAACGGAATCTTGTTGCCCACATCGGTCACGGTCGTGGTGGGGTTGTTCACCAGGGCATTGCCAAACGGGTTGCCCATGCCGATCACCGAGTCGCTCAGCACGTACTGGCGGCCGATGCGCAGCTCACCAGCAGTGGGCGTGCTCAAGGACACAAAGATCTGGCGTCCAAAGGCAATGCCGCCCTGGCCGGCGGTTCCGTTGTCCACGTTCACGCCGGCTTCCATGGTGCCGCCCAGGGTGAGTCCGTCATTCAGGTCTTTTTGCACCTTGATGCCCCAGCGCGAGCCGTTCAGGCCGTTGGTCACGCCGTCTTGCAGCACCAGTTTGTTGCCGGTGGCACCAGTGCCCTTGGATTGGTCACCGGCTTGGTAGCTGGACAGGTTGATGTCGAGCAGGCCATACATCTTGACCGAGTCTTCGGCGCTGGCAGCGCCAGCCAGGGTTGCAAGTGCGATGGCCACGAGGGGCTTGGATTGGATATTCATGGTTCTTCCTGAAGGGATTGAAAAAAGAGGTGTTTGGCCACGCACCACAAGCCTGTGCAATGCGCTGGAACTTAATGTACGAACTGGTACGTATGCAAAATATGGGGTTAACCCTGCAAATTCCGCGCGGAAAAAAGCTAGCTGTTATGCCGTTTTTTTCTAGATGCTTGCGCGATGGACAAGAGGCCCGACAGGCACCTTGTGTTCTTCATCCCTGCGCCACAAAACCATGGGCTTGCAGCAGTGCCAGGCCCAGCGCAATGCTCAGCAAAGAGCCCAGCGTGGCCACCAGCAGGGCGGCTGCGCACAGGCGCTCGTGGCCATGGCGTTGGGCCAGTACTGGGTAGATGCTCATCATCGGTACGGCTGCAAACAGCAGAGCAGCGGTGCCCAGCTCGGGCTTGGCAAGCGGCACCAGCCAGAGCAGGCCCAGCACGCACAAGGGGTGCAGCAAGAGCTTGCCCAGCACGATGAGGGCAATGTCGCTGCGTATGCCCTGCAGGCGCAGGCCGACCAGCGAGCCTCCAATCACAAACAGCGCCACCGGCGATGTGGCGCTGGCCGTCATGAACACAAACTTGTCCACACCGGTGGGCAGCTGCAGGCCGCTGGCCGACACCAAGAGGCCCGCCAGCATGGCCAGGATCAGGGGGTTGCGAACCAGTTGGTGCAGATAGTCCCGCAGGCGCTGAGCCAGCCCTGCGTTTTGCGCCGCCGTGCCGGTTTCCGCCAAGGCCAAGGCCAGCGGAATCACCAGCAGGTTTTCCACCAGGGCGCACAGGGCCAGGGCCAGGCCGGCCACGGGGCCCACCACCTGCAGGGCCAGCGGATAACCCAGGAACATGCTGTTGGAGCCAGCCGCACCCAGCGCCTCCAGCACCGCCAGCGTGCGGGGCCGATGCAGAAGGCGCTGCGCCACCAGCCCCACCAGGCCCATGGTGGACAGCGAGGCCAGGGCATAGACCAGCAGGTAATCGGTTTGCAGCACCGTGTCCAGGCTTTGGTGGGCCAGTGAGCGAAACAGCAGGGCCGGCATTCCGATACGCACCGTGTACTTGCCCAGGGTGCGCACCTCGGCGGCGTCGAGCCAGCCCAGGCGCACCGCAGCAAAGCCCAGGGCCATGCCCAGGTAGATGGGCAGGGTCACCGCCAGGACAAAGCCCATGCCGCTGGGCCCTCAGTACTGCAGGCGGGCCAGCGCGCGCAGCTCATCGGCGCTGGTACTGGGCAGGCCAAAGAATTCCAGGTAAGCGGGTATCTGCTCAAACAGCATGTCCGAGCCGATCTGGTAGCGGCAGCCACGCTCTTTTGCGGCCTGCAAAAAGGCCGTCATCTCCGATTTCATCACCACCTCGCCCACAAAGGTAGAAGGCGCTATGCGCTCCACCGCCATGGGCATGGGGTCGCCTGCGTTCATGCCCATGGGCGTGGCATTGACCACCACATCAAAACCCTCGGGGTCCTTGGCGCCGGTGTGCAACTGCAGGGCCGGATAGTGGCTTTGCAGTCGCGCAGCCAGGCCCTCTTGGGCCGGCGCATGGGCATCGAACAGCGCCAGGCCAGCCACGCCGGCCGCAGCCAGCGAGGCCGCAATAGCCGAACCCACGCCGCCACAGCCCACCACCAGGGCGCGTGCGCCCTGCAGCACGCAACCCTTGCGCAGCAGGCCACGCACAAAGCCCTCGCCATCGAACATATCGCCCTCCAACCGGCCATCGGCGCCCAGGCGTACCGCATTGCAGGCGCCGGCAATGGCAGCGGCGGGCAGGGCCTGGTCCAGCAAAGCCAGGGTGCTCACCTTGTGCGGCATGGTGATGAGCGCACCGCGGATGTTGCTGAGCCGGAACACCTGGCGCAAAAAGGCAGGGAAATCCTCGGGCTTGCAGCCCATGGGCACCACCACCGCATTGACGCCACGTTTCTCAAACCAGGGGTTGTAGATCATGGGCGCCTTGAAGGCGTTGGTGGGAAATCCGATGTGGGCGATGAATTCGGTATTGCCGTCGATGTGCATGGATGTCTTGCAAAGTAAAAGAGGGATTCAGCCCGCCGCGCTTTCCTGTCGTTCGCGCAGCAAGGCCATGGCCGCCAGGCGCAAGGGCGCGTTGGCCGCACCATAACCGCTGTAGCCACCGCGGCGTTGGGTGAATTCAAAGTGGAACAGGTCCTCAAAGGGCGCGGTATAGAGCTGGAAGAACTCGCCGCCACCGCTCTCACGGTCATAGAGGATGCCAAAGCGGCGCATGGCAGCCAGCAAATCCGGCGCCATGTCGAACTTGGCCTGCAGGTCGTCGTAGTAGTTGTCGGCAATGGGCAGCAACGCAGCACCCAGCGTCTGCAGGCGCTGGGCGGTGGCCACGATATCGGCCACGGCCAGGGCAATCTGCTGCACACCTGCGCCACGGAAATGGCTGACCGCGCGTGCCACCGAGGTGTTGTCACGTTCGGAGTTGGTCACCGAGACACGCACGCGCTGGTCGGCGGCCTCGATCTCACGGCTTCGGATCACGCCATAAGGGTCATGCAGCACGATGTTGCGCTGGGCCGAAAGCCCCATCACCGCACGGTAGAACAGCACCCAAGGCTCCACCTGGCCAGCGGGCACGGCCTGCACCACATGGTCGATGCTGGCGGGCTCGGCCACCGCGGCCAGGGCCTGGCCATCGATCACAAAGTCCGATTCAAACGGGTGGCGCCCCTGCACGGGCGCATTACAAAAATAGACCAGGCTGCCATCGGGCGCGCGCACTGCCGGAATGCTGAGCTCGTCCTGGCCCAGGCGGCCGGCCACGCGCGGGCACAGCAAGGCCTCGGCCCGCGCAAAGGCGGCTGCGGTATCGGAGCTGGCAATGGCCATGGCGCAGGCCGAAGTGCCGTGGCGATCAAAGTGGGCACGGGCGGCCGAGTCTTCCTCCAGGTTGATCACCATGCGCACATCGCCCTGGCCGTACAGGTCGACCTTCTTGGAGCGGTGCTGGCCTATACGCTCAAAACCCAGGCTGCACAGCCAGGCACCCAGGCGCAGGGCGGCGGCCGGGTCGGTGGCAAATTCCACAAAGCTCCAGCCCGTCAAGGCCGGGGGCGGGGGCGGGTCAAACAGCGGCACCTTGGGGGCCACCGGCGTGTTGCGGCCGGCCAGGCGCACCTGCTCTTCCAGCCACAACAAGGAGCGCTTGGCATCCACTGCATTGGCGCGGGCCGGGGCCGAGCGAAATTCGTCGTTGAAGATTTCCAGCGACAGCGGGCCGCTGTAGCCGGCGTCCAGCGCCGCCTTGGTGAAACCGGTGACATCGAATTCGCCCTGGCCGGGAAAGCAGCGGTAGTGCCGACTGTGGCTGAGCACATCGGTCTGCACCCAGGGCGCATCGGCCAGCTGCACAAAGAAGATTTTGTCGCCGGGCAGGCGGGTGATGCCGCTGGGGTCGTCGCGCAGGCTGAGGGTGTGAAAGCTGTCCAGGGCCAGGCCAAAGCTGGGGTGGTTCACGCGCTGCACCACGTCCCAGGCCTGCGCCCAGCGGTTCACCTTGCTGCCCCAGGCCAGGGCCTCGTAGGCCACGCGCATGCCGCGCTGCACGGCCAGCTCGGCCAGCTGGGCAAACTGCTCGGCCAGCAGTGCGGCATCGCCCAGGGCATCGGGTTGCACATTGGAGCAGACCAGAATGAGCTCAGTGCCCAGCTCGTGCATCACATCGAACTTGCGTGCGGCGCGCTCCAGATTGCGCCGCACCTGCGCCTGGCTGCTGCCGTCGAAATCACGAAAGGGCTGGAACATGTCGATGGCCAGGCCCAGATCGGCGCAGATGCGGCGCAGCTCGGCCGGTGTGCCGGGGTACTGCAGCAAATCGTTTTCGAAGATCTCTACCCCGTCAAAGTGCGCGGCCGCAGCGGCCTGCAGTTTCTCGCGCAGCATTCCGGAAAGGGAGACCGTGGCGATTCCGTGTTTCATGGAAGTGTCCTCGCATGCGTGGGGCTGGCCAGGTCCTGCCAGGCATCCAGGCGGGCCGAGGCAAACAAGGCCTCGATGGTGCGCATGGTGTTCAAGGCATCTTCAATCGGCCAGAAGGCCACCTCCTGGCCAAGCAGGTGGCGCGAGAAGCGCTCAACCTGCAAGGCATAGTGGTTGGCCGGCTCAAAATCGTAGACCGCGCTGGGGAATGCGCCCACGGTCTGACTGTCACCCACCTCGATCTGGCAGGCCGTGGGCCTTGCATGGGCAAAGGCAAAATTCATGCGCAGCCAGCCGCGCGAACCCAGCACCGAAAACTGCTGGTGCGTGCCCCAGGCGTCGCTGCCGGACTGGGTGCCTACGGTGAAGGCGGCATGGCGGTCGCCATAGTCGAGCAAGGCGCTACTCAGGCGGTCTATTCCGAACACCGGGTCGCGCTCCAGGGCCGCCACCACCCGCCGCGGTGCGCGCTTGAACACCAGGTTGCAGGCACTGATGGCATAAGAGCCCAGGTCATAGAGGGCGCCACCGCCGGCATCCGGGCTGTTGCGCACGTCCTGAGGGTCCAGGAACTGCTTGGCCAGCGTGGCATGCACGGCACGCACCTCGCCAAGGGTACCGCTGGCCAGGATGGTATCGAGCTGGGCCCATTGCGCATGGTTGCGAAAGGCAAAGGCTTCCTCGATGTGCATGCCAGTGCGGTCCCGCGCCGCACACAGCTGCTCCACCTGTTCGGCACTGGTGCACAGGGGCTTTTCACACAGCACATGCTTGCCAGCCTCCAGGGCGCGCAAGGCCCATTCAAAGTGCAGCTGGTTGGGCAGCGGCACATAGACGGCATCCACCTCGGTGTCGGCCAGCAAGTCCAGGTAGCTGGCATGCAGCCTAGGGATGGAAAAGCGCTCTGCCACCTGACGTCCCTTGGCAGCATCGCGCGATGCCAGCGCCAGCAGGGTGGCGCTGGGTGCCTCCTGCATGGCAGGCAGGGTGCGGCCGGTGGCAATGGCGGCTGCACCCAGCACGCCCCAGCGAATGGTGGCAGTCATGACGGGGCTGCGCAGATGCTTACTTCTTGCTGTCCGCGTCCTTGACGGCGGCCTGGATGCTGTCGATCAGCTTGGGATCGATCTTGGTCTTGAGGAACTCGATCACCGGCGGCTGTGCGGCGGCGCGGAACTGCGCCAGCTCGGCCGCGCTCGGGGTATAGACCGTCACGCCCTTCTCGGCCAGGGTCTTGTTGCCGTTGCTGGTGAACAGGCGGTTGGCCTTGCGCTCTTCACCGCAGGCCACCTGCGCGGCGTCAGCCACCACCTTTTGCAGATCGGGCGCCAACGACTTGTAGAACTTGTCGCTCATCACAAACCAGTCGATGCCGTAGTTGTGGCGGTCCAGGGTGACGTGCTTCTGCACCTCGTAGAGCTTGGCAAAGATCATGGTGGGAACCGGGTTCTCCTGGCCATCGACCACGCCGGTCTGCAGCGCGGTATACAGCTCGGGGAAGGCAATCGGCGTGGGCTGGGCGCCCAGTGCCTTCATCTCGGTGATGTACAGCGGCGTCTCCTGCACACGGATCTTCAGGCCGGCCAGGTCCTTGGGGCTGTGGATGGGGTTCTTGCCGCTGCTGAAGTTGCGAAAGCCCACCTCACCAAAGCACAGGTTGTGCATGCCGGTGGCGGCATTGAAGTCGGCCGCCAGCTTCTGGCCGAAGGGGCCGTCCATCACCTTGTCGGCCACATCGTCGTTGGGGAACAGATAGGGAATGTCGGTGACCATGGCGCTGGGGAAATAGTTGGCCATGACACCCGAGGCAAAGCCGGCCTGGATGAAGCCGTTCTTCACGCCTTCGACCAGGTCTTTCTCGCCACCCAGGGCACCGGCGGCAAACACCTGCACCTCAATGCGGCCACCGCTCTTGGCCTTGATCTCGCGGGCAAAGGCATCGGCCATCACGGCCTTGCGCGAAGTAGTCAGGTCGGGCGAGTCCGAGTGGGCCAGCTTGAGCACCACCTTGCTTTGGGCCATGGCGGCGCTGCTGACACAGCACAGCAGGGCGGCGGTGGCCAGGGTGGACATAAAAGGAATTGCGGATTTCAAAGCGGTTTTCATCATGTTGACTCCTGAAGGGTTTGTGATGAGGAGGGTTGCGCCGAGGTAAAAGGGTTGCCCCCTAGCGCAGATTGAAGGCATGGGGAAGCGCCAGGCTGATGGCCGGGAAGATGGCAATGGCCACCAGCCCCACGAGTAGTACAGCCAGGTAGGGCATGAAGCGCGGCGTGACCTCTTCCACCGAGGTATCCATCACCGAGCAGGTGACGAAGTAGCACACGCCAAAGGGCGGAATGAAGGTGCCTATGCCCATGGCAATGATGATGATGATGCCAAAGGCCATGGGGTCGATGCCGTACAGCTTGGTCAGCTGCAGCAGCATGGGGCCAAAGATCAGCAAGGAGGGCAGCCCCTCCAGGATGGAGCCCATGACCACCATCAGCACCACCGAGAAGGCGATGAAGGCCGCAGCCGAGCCACCCAGCAGCGTCAGAAAGTCCGACACCACCGCCTGCAGGCCGCTCAGGGCCAGCGTCCAGGAGAAGGCTGAGCCGGCACTCACCATGAACAGCACCATGCCGGCCATGGCACCTGAATCGGCCAGGGTGATGATGAAGCGCTTGACCGTCATGCCGCGGTAGATGAAGACCGAGACCAGGATGGAGAACACCACGGCAATCGAGGACACCTCGGTGGTGGTGGCAAAGCCGCCCACAATGCCGATGATCAGGATGATGGGCACCAAGAGCGCGGGTATGGCGCGCACGCTCACCTTGAACTTGTCGGCCCAGGGCATGGCCGGGCAGCGCGGCCAGTTGTTCTTCTTGGCCCGCCGTGCGATCAGCAGCATGATGCAGATGCCCAGCACGGCTGCGGGCAGCACGCCGGCGACAAAGAAGGTGGCCACCGACAGCGTGGTGATGGAGGCCAGCACCATCATCACCAGGCTGGGCGGAATGGTCTCGCCCATAATGCCGGCAGCCGAGAGCACGGCCGCACTTTCGGCCGGTTCATAGCCCTGCTCCTTGAGCATGCCCTTGAGCGTGGTGCCCACGGCAGCCACATCAGCGATCTTGGAGCCCGAGATGCCCGAGAAGATGTACATGGCAATCACCACCGCCTGCAGCAGGCCGCCCTGCATGCGACCTACCATGGCGGTCACCCAGTCGGCCAGGGGCTTGGTAAGGCCGCCGTCGGTCATCACATTGCCGGCCAGGATGAAGAAGGGCACGGCCAGCAGGATGAAGCTGCTGATGCCGTTGGACATGGCCAGCGAGACCGCCATGGGCTCCTCACCCGAGCTGAACAGCAGGCAGTAGGCGGTGACCGAGAGCACATAGGCAATCGGTACACCGGCAAACACCAGAAACAGCAGCACGGCCAGCGCAAAGCCAATGGCTGCCGTACCCACCCAGGGGCCGCTGTAGCTAAAGGCGAGGTACCAGGCCAGCGTCACGCCGCCCACCAGCAGCGCAGCCACGATGTTCTCGCGCAGCGTGTGGCGGCGCAGCTCGGCGATGGCAAAGACCACCGTCAGGCCCATGCCGATGAAGAAGGGCAACAGGGTCCAGGACTTGGGAATCTGCAGCACCACGGTCAGATTGGTCCAGGCGTCGTGCCACATGGCACAGGCGTAGCGCAGGCCGATCACGGCCACGGCAATCACAAAGTAGTGGCGGGCGCACTCCACGGTTTCGCGCCAGTCTTCGGGCAGCTTGTCCAGGCAGAAGCGCACCACCAGATGCAGGCCGCGGTGGTAGGCAATGGCCCCTCCGATGAAGGCCAGGCTGGTGAGCGCGTACTCGGCCACCTCATTGGCCCAGACCAGCGAGGTGTTGAAGACGCCGCGCATGGCGGTGTTGCCGAACAGCAGCACCAGTTCTAGAAACAGCACCAGGGCCAGGAAGATGTCGAAGCCTTGCTCCACCTGGGGAGCAAAGCGCTGATGGGCAAGACGGTCGGTGCCCACCTCGATGCCTATGGCATGGTGCTCGGGGGCTGCAGCGGGATGACTCATGGGGGCTCCTCGTTGTGTAGGTGGTGCGCGCCAGACAGGGTGTGGCGGGCTGGTCCCTGGCTCCAATAAATTGTACGAACTGGTTAGTTTTAATTTTTAAGGGTTAACCCTCAAGCCCGTTTCGACGCGGGTCTACCTGTTATGCCGGATTGATTTAACTGGCCGCTGGCCGCGCAGCGCTCAGACTTGCACGAAGCGCATCACCATGTCGATGATGCTAGCGCGGCGCAGGGCTGCGGACTCGCCACGCTTGGCCCGGCTCTTGAAGATCAGGCCGAAGGTGTGCTTGTTGGACACATTGAAAAAAGTCAGCGCCGAGATCGAGGCGTGTATGTCCACCGGGTCCAGGCCCGGGCGAAACACGCCCTGCGCCACGCCGCGCTCATAAAGCTGCTGTATGGCCTGGATGGCCGGCACATTGAGTTCGCGTATGGATTTGCTCTGTGCCAGATAGGCACCGCGGGCCATGTTCTCGTTCATCACCAGGCGGATGTAGTCCTCATTGCCGCTGTGGTGGTCAAAGGTGAACTCCACCAGCGTGCGCAAGGCCTGGCGCGGCTCCAGGTCCTGCAGGTGCAGCTCGGACTCGATCTGGCGCATGCGCCGGTAGGAATCTTCCAGCACGGCCAGGTACAGGCCCTCTTTGCTGCAGTAGTAGTAATAGATCATGCGCTTGCTGGTGCGCGTGGCCTCGGCAATTTCGTCGATGCGGGCGCCGCTCAAGCCCTTGGCGGCAAACTCCTGGGTCGCCACCTTGAGGATCTCGGCCATGGTGCGCGCCGGGTCGTTGGTGCGCGTGGGTGCCGGCTTGGTGCTTGCCGCTGCCTTCTTGGCTGGCTGTTTGGTGCGCGCTGCGACGGGCTTGTGGCGGGCTGTGGAGGGGACCGTATCGGGCATCGGACGAGTATAGACGCCGGTGCCTGCCAGAGTCCCTGGCGAGATGGCCTCAGGCCGGGACCATGGCGCCCGCCTCAAATCCCAGCAGGCGGCAGGGCGTGTGCCAGAACACCTGGCGGCGCGCGCGCGCATCGGGCAGCAGCTGTTCGAACCAGCGCAACAAGGGGCCCATGTCCAGGCGCTCACTCGCCTTCAGAAATGGCCAGTCGGAGGCCCAGACGCAGTGCTCAGGGCCATAGGCGTCCAGCAAGGCCTGCACAAAGGGACGGGCCGCGGCAAACGGCCAGCCACCGTCACAGAATTTTTGCAGGCCTGAGAGCTTGACGGTGGCGCGCCCGCAGCGTGCCAGCGCCAGCACCGCAGCAAAGCCGCTTTGGGACGGCGCCTGGGTGCTGTCGGGCCGGCCGCAATGGTCCACCAGCAGCTGCGCGCCGCTGTCCAGCAGCATGGGTGCCAGTGCGCACATCTGGTCCTGGTGCACCTGCACCTGCACCAACATGTCCAGCGCGGCCAGGCGGCGCATCAGGGGCAGCGCATCGGCGTAATAGTCCAGACCCAGGAGCGAGGGATTGAAGGCAATGCCCACTATGCCCTGGTCCTTGAGCACCTGCAGCTGCTCGGTGGAGCAGTTGTTGGCCACCACCGCCATGCCCTTGAAGCGGCCCTGGCTCTGCGCTATGGCATCGAGCAGGCAGCGGTTGTCGGGGCCATAGCCGGAATTGGGCTCGACGATCAGCGCATGGCGTATGCCATAGGCATCCATCACCGCCTCGTGCTGCATGCGTGTGCCCATTTCCTGGCCGGAAGGCCGGTAGGCCGTGTCAGCCGCATAGGGGAAGCGCCGGGGGTCCAGGATGTGGTTGTGGCAGTCGATCTTGTCTTCGTCAAAAATGCTCATGGTCTTCTCGTCCTGCGGGGCCACTGGCCGCTTGCGCTCAAGCGGGGTACAGCACGCGGCGCACTTCCCCCAGGTCCTGCTGCAGGGTATCGGCCAGGTCCTCGTAGCCGAAGAAGCGCAGGTATTCCGGCACCTGTTGCACCAGCATCTCAAAGCCGGCATGGGCCACCAGGCCGCTTGCGCGGCAAGCCGCCAACAGCGGTGTGGGCTCGCGCGTCATGATGATATCGACCACCGCTGTGTGCGCCTCCAAGCGCGCCGGATCAGTGGGCAGGGCGTCGCCGGGCTTGAGGCCTTGCGAGGTGCAGTTGACCACCACATCAAAACCTGCCGCATCGGTGCTGACGGTTGCGGCCATGGGCAGGGCAAAGCGCGGTTGCAGGCGCTGCACAATGGCCTGGGCCTTGTCCAGCGAGCGGTTGGCTATCACCAGGCTGGCCGGACCGCGCTGCGCCAATGCCGCGGCCACGGCCTGGCCACCGCCGCCGGCACCCAGCACCAGCACGCGGCGGCCCTGCACCGCAATGCCGAAGTGGTCCAGACCTTTGACAAAGCCCAGGCCGTCGAACAGGGCGCCTTCCAGCGTGCCGCTGGCGGTGCGCCGCACCGCGTTGACCGCGGCGGCCATCTCGGCCACCGGGTCGCAGACGGCCATAAGGGACTGCATGGCGGCCTTGTGCGGTATGGTGACCCAGAAGCCGCCCAGGTTGTCAGCGGCAAAGGCGCTGCGCACAAAACTGCTGAGCTGCGCCGGCGCAACCTTGACCGGCACCAGCACGGCGTCAATGCCGTGGCGTGCGAACAGCTGGTTGTAGACCTCGGGTGCGCGCACCTGCGCCACCGGATCCCCGATGATCATGAATACACGTGTCTTGCCGCTGATGGCCATGCTTCTGTCTCCTGTAGGTGTTGTGGGTGTCGTGCCTGGCCTCCTAGACTAGCCGCGCGCGCACCGGGTGCACAGCACGCCGGGCCACTAGCAGCTATCCACAAAGAGCATGGCTAGGCCCTTGCGCCGGCACGCGCCACCGCATGGCGCGCCGCCAGGAAGGCAAACACCAGGCCCGGCCCTATGGTGATGCCCGGCGCCGTATAGACCCCGCCCATGATGGAGTGCATGTCGTTGCCCACTGCGTACAGGCCCTCAATTGCCCGGCCGGCAACATCCTGCACCCGCGCGTGTGCATCGGCCACCAGACCGGTAGAGGCGCCAATGTCGCCGGGGTAGAGCTTGACCGCATAGAACGGCGCACTCGCTATAGGCCCCAGGTTGGGGTTGGGATGGCCCGCCGTGGCGTCGCCAATGTTCTGCTCGTAGGCAGTGCTGCCACGCCCGAAATCGGGGTCACGGCCGTTCTGGGCATACGCGTTGATCTGGCGCACGCTTTCCTGCAGGGCGGCTGCGTTCATTCCCAGCTTGCGGGCCAGCTCGGCCAGCGTGGCAGCTTCGGTGAGGTAACCATCCGCCAGGAAGGGGGCCAGACCCTTGCCACCGGGGCGCACCATGCCCATGCCGTATTTATGCAGCGCAGCCGCATCACAAATCAGATAAGCCGGCGTGGCGACCGTGCCCTGGTGGGGCTGCTGCATGGCCAGACCGAACAGGTGGTAAGAGGTGCTTTCATTGACGAAGCGCCGCCCTGCCTGGTTCACAGTCAGAAAGCCGGGTTTGGCCCGGTCCATCACGAAATGGGGAAAGGCCGCAGTGCTGCCGTCAGCGCGCTGGCGCAGTGATACCGGCGCCCAGAATGCATGACTCAGGCCACCTTCGCCATAGCGCGCGCCATGCTGCAAAGCCAGCGCCTGCGCCGCCCCGGTGTGGCCGGGTGCGCCTGGGCACCAGGCCTCCTGGGTGCCCGGCAATTTTTCGCGACGCCGGTCGGTGCTGCGGTTGAAGCCGCCACTTGCCAGCACCAGCCCGCCGCATACCTGCACACGGCAGCTGTGCCCGCCCTTGCTGAGCAGCACGCCATCCACTGCGCCTGCCTGTTTACCCTCGTCCCCGCGGGCTGGGACACCGTCGAACTGCTTCACCTCGGTATTCAGCGCCAGCGTCACATGCGGCATACTGGAAAGCGAATACAGCAGGCGGGCCACCAGCGCATTGCCCATCACCAGCCGGGTGCCCCGGGGATGGCTGAGGCGGTCGCGCGCATGGCGCAGCACGATGCGCAAGGAATGGCGCAGCGATGCCCAGGAGCGCGTCATGGCCAGCAGGTGGTTGATGTCGGTGCGGTCCACCATCATGCCGCCCAGCACGGTGAACTCTGGAATCGGCGGGCGCAGCAGGCTGAACAAGTTGCCCAGCAGGCGGCCGTCGAAAGGCAGCGGCTCCAGGGCGCGACCGCACAAGGTGGAGCCCGGCAGCTCCGAGATGTAGTCCGGGTGCTTGGGGCAGGGCCGGTAATGCACTTCGCTGTGGTCTTCCAGCCGGCGCACGGCTGCGGCGCCATGCTCCAGAAAGGCCTGGCGCAGAGTCGGGTCGGTACGCTCGCCAATGGCGGCGTCCAGGTAGGTGCGGGCAGCCTCCAGGGTGTCAGAAGAATTCACTCTGGCCGCATGCTGAGTGCCCGGCACCCAGGTGGTGCCGGCCGACCAGGCCGTGCTGCCACCCACGTAAGCGGTGCGTTCCACCAGCAGCACACGGGCACCGTCCAGTGCGGCGAAGAGCGCGGCACTCAGGCCGGCGCCACCGGCGCCCACCACCACCACGTCATATGCGGCCTGGGCCGGCAGTTGGTCCAGGATGTTCATGCCAGCAAGAACTCCACCATCAGCTCGCGCACCTGGGCAAACATGTCGGCACCGGTGCAGGTCTTGCAGCCGCGTGCTCGGGCGGCGGCGATAAGCGGCGGCACGGCCGGTACGGTGACCACGCAGCCTACAAACAAGTCGGAGTGGACGGCATCCAGCTCCAGCGGCAGGGGGTCACCATCGCGCATGCCCATGGGGGTGGCGTTGATTGCCACATCAAATCCGGCCGGGCTGGCACTGCCTGCAAACACCCGCGCTTGGCCCAGAAGGTTGAGCCGCGCGATCAGTGCCTCGCGACGCTCTTCGTTGCCGTCATGGATGGCCATCTCGCGCACCCCGGCCAGCACCAGGCTATGGGCAATGGCCGAACCAGCGCCGCCGGCGCCCACCAGCAGGGCGCGCTTGCCTTGCAGCTCGCAGCCCTTTTTCTGCATGGCAGTGACATAGCCCAGGCCGTCGAACATGTCGCCGTGCCAGCTGCCATCGGGATTGCGGCGCATGGTGTTGACCGCGCCCAGGAACTGCGCCCGCGGCGAGCTGCTAGCGCACAGGGCATGGCAGTCGAACTTGTGCGGCACCGTAACGATGATGCCGTCCACATTGCGCGCCAGGCTGACACCGGTGAACCAGGTACGCAAGTCGGCGCTCGGCACCTGGGCTGGAACGCAGAGGGCGTCGCGGCCCTGGGCTTCAAAGGCCTGGGTCATGCCATAAGGCGATTTGACCTGGGCGATGGGGTCGCCAACGATGAGGTGGACGCGCGTGGCGCCGCTGAAATTCTCAAGCATGGTGGGCAGCTGGGTAGTGGTGAAATGGGCGCAGTGTAGCAAAAAGTGGAACCACGTTCTATTTTGGAACTTCATTCCGTTTATATGCTAAAGTGCAAATCACACCTTTCACTTCAACACAACACGAGCCAAGCACTGCCATGAGCGGATTGATGGAACGAACCCTGGGCATCCTGGAATACCTGTCCGAAAGAGGCCAGCCGGCCGAGCTGGGCGAGTTGAGCGAACGCCTGCACATCCCCAAGAGCGCAGCCCACCGCATGCTGGCCGAGCTGGTGCAAAGCGGTTATGTGCGCCAGACCCGCGAACAGGGTGAGTACGTACTGACCTACAAACTGGTGTCGCTGGGCCTGAGCTTTCTGAGCAAGACTGGTGTCATCGACGTGGCCCAGCCCCTGCTGGACCGGCTGGCCGAGCAAAGCGGCGAGCTGGTGCGCCTTTCGGTGGTGGATGGTGAGCGCCTGACCTGGGTGGCACGCGCCCAGGGCGCACGCCAGGGCCTGCGTTATGACCCCGACATGGGCAGCACGGCGCGCCTGAGCTGTTCTTCTTCGGGCTGGGCCTGGCTGTCCACCATGGGCGACGACCAGGCGCTGGCATTGGTGTCGCGCCAGGGACTGGGACTTTCCGCAGAGTTCGGACCGAATGCGCCCAAGACCATGAAAGCCCTGCTCAAGGCTCTGCACGAAACCCGCAAGAACGGTTTCTCCCTGACCGAGGAAACCTATACCGCCGGGCTGAATGCGATTGCCGCGCCGGTCGGCCTGATGGGCCAACCGCCCCTGGGAACCATCAGTGTGGCCGGGCCGTCGGCACGGTTCACGCGCCAGCGCATGTTGGACCTGACGCATGACCTGATTTCCTGTGCCGCCCAGCTGGCCGCAGCCAGCGGCGTCTCACCGATGCTGGCCGGTGCACGCCTGCAGCCCATTTACGCGCCATGACGCGAGCGGCTGCCGCAGACAAGGCCGCCTGGGACTGCGACTTGCTGGTACTGGGCTCGGGCGCCGGTGCCCTGTCAGCCGCCGTCACCGCCGCTCACCTGGGCCTGAAGGTCCTGGTGCTGGAAAAGGAGGCGCAGTTCGGCGGCACCACCGCCTGGTCGGGGGGCTGGATGTGGATTCCGCGCAATCCGCTGGCCTTGCAGGGTGGCATTGCCGAACCCATAGAAAAGCCGCTGAACTACCTGCGCCATGAGCTCGGGCCGCAGTTTGACGAAGAGCGGCTTCGCGCCTACCTGGAAAACGGCCCGCGCATGGTGCGCTTCTTCCAGCAACATACGGCGCTGCAGTTCATCGATGGCAACGGCATTCCCGACTTCCATGGCCATACGCCCGATGCGCTGAGTGGTGGGCGCTCCATCTGCGCCGCCCCGTTTGACGGGCGCCGCCTGGGCCGCAGCATTCGCCAGATGCGCCCACCGCTGCACGAGACCACCTTGCACGGCATGGGCATCGCCTCGGGTGCGGACCTGCGCCACTTCTTCAACGCGCAGCGCAGCTGGAAATCCTTTGTCTACGTGGCAGGGCGCGTGGCCCGCCATGCGCGCGACCTGCTGCTGCACGGGCGGGGCATGCACCTGGTCAACGGCAATGCGCTGGTGGCGGGCCTGGCCCGCTCCGCACTGGACCGCGGCGTGCAGATCCGCGTGAACAGCCCGGCACTGCGCCTGATCCAGGAGGGCGCACGCATCTGTGGCGCGGTGGTGCTGCACGACGGGCGTGAAACCAGTCTGCGTGCACGTTGTGGCGTGCTGATGGCCACTGGCGGCTTTGCGCATGACAGCCAGCGCAAGCGCCAGCTGCTGGCGCACGACCCCAGCGGCGAGCAGCATTTTTCGGCAGCGGCACGCGGCAACACCGGCGACGGCCTGCGCATGGCCGAGGCCGTGGGTGCGGTGGTGGCCAGTGACTTGCGCCAGGCCGCTGCCATGGCACCGGTCTCGCTGGTGCCGCGCAAAGACGGGGGCCACGCCCATTTCCCGCATTTGATAGAGCGCGCCAAGCCCGGCCTGATTGCGGTGACGCGCTTCGGCAAGCGTTTTTGCAACGAGGCGGATTCCTACCACGACTTCATGCAGGCCCTGCTGCAGGCACTGCCTGCGGGCGAGACGGTGCAAGCCTGGCTGATAGTGGACCACCGCTTCATCCGCCGCTGGGGGCTGGGCGCGGTCAAGCCCGCACCGATGCCGCTCTACCCCATGCTGGCCAATGGCTACCTGCAGCGCGGCAGCAGCCTGGCCGAGCTGGCGCAGCAATGCGGCGTCGACGCAGCCCAGCTGCAAGCCACGGTGGCACGCTACAACCGGCTGGCCGAACAAGGTTTTGATGCCGACTTCGGCAAGGGCCAGACCCCTTACAACCGCGTGCAGGGCGACGCCAGCCACACCGGGCCCAACCCCTGCATGGCAGCGCTGGCCGATGGCCCTTTTTATGCCGTGCGCATCGTGGCCGGCAGCCTAGGCACGTTTGCCGGCCTGCGCTGCAACGCAAACGCGCAGGTGCTGGACGGCGCAGGCCGGCCGATTGCCGGCCTGTACGCCAGCGGCAACGACCTGTCCAGCGTGATGGGGGGCAACTATCCCAGCGGGGGCATCACCCTGGGGCCGGCCATGACCTTTGGATTTGTGGCCGCGCATCATGCGGCCGGCGCCTCGCTCCAACAGACTTTTTTCAAGAGGAACACCATGTACTACGAACTCGCCACCATGACCCTGCCATTCGGCACTGCAGCCCAGGCCGCCGACCGCGTGCAGACCTTTTGCCAGCAGGGCCAGGGGGAACTGCTGGGCTGCTGGTTCAGCGATATCGGCACGCTCAACCAGATGCTGGTGCTGCGCGGCTTTGCCGACCTGGCCACGCTGCATGCCGAGCGTGCGCGCACCCAGCAAAACGCCAGCCCCTTTGGTTGCGGCGAACTGTTCGTGAGCCTGGAGCAGCACAGCTACCAGGGCTTTCCCTGGATGAAACCGGTGCGCCCCAGTGCTGAGAGCGGTGTGACCGGCCCGGTCTATGAGATTCGCACCTACGGCATCAAGCCCGGCGGTGTGCAGCCCACCATCGACCTGTGGGAGCAGGCCATGCCGGCACGCGCGAAAGTGTCGCCCTGCGTGGTGGCCATGCTGGCCCTGGATGGGCCGCTGCGCTTCACCAACATATGGGCCTACCCCAGCCTGGACGCGCGCAGTAAGGCCCGTGCAGACGCGGTGGCCCAGGGCATCTGGCCGCCCAAGGGTGGACCGGCCCATCTGAGCACCAGCATGACATCGACCATTGCGCTGCCCACGGCGATGTCGCCCCTGAAGTAGGCGGCTATGCGCAACTATTCGCTGGCCTATCTCACGGTCAACCAGTCCAGCGCGCCCGAGGCGGTTGGCATTGCCGCAGCACTGGGCTATGGCCATGTGGGCCTGCGACTGCAGCCCAACGCGCCGGGCGCGCCCTGCCAGGTTTTTCTGGACGATGCGCGCATGCAGCGCGAAACCCTGGCCTGCCTGGCCGATACTGGTGTGCAGGTGTTTGACCTGGAGATCATTCGCATCGGTACGCAGTTCGACCCCGTGGCCTACCGCCCTCTGCTGGAGGCCGGTGCGGCGCTGAAGGCGCGTGCCGTGCTGGTGGCCTCGGACGACAGCGACGAGCAGCGCCTGGCCCACAACTTCGCGCGCCTGTGCGAGTGCATGCAGCCCTACGGCCTGAGCGCCGACCTGGAGTTCATGCCCTGGACCGGCGTAAAAGATGCCGCCGCCGCGCTGCGCGTGGTGCGCCTGGCCGGGCAGCCGGCCAATGCCGGCATCCTGGTGGACGCACTGCACTTTGGCCGCTCCACCACGAGCCTGGCCGACATCGCCGCCCTGCCACCCGGGCTGCTGCACTATGCGCAGATCTGCGACGCCAGCGCCGGCCTGCACTTCAGCACCGAGGAAATGGTGCACACGGCGCGCCATCAGCGCCTGCTGCCCGGAGAAGGAACCATAGACCTGGCCGGCCTGTTTGCCGCCCTGCCCGACACCCTGCCTGTGAGCGTGGAAATTCCCGACTTCCAGCGCGCCGCGCAACTGGGCGAAAAAGCCTGGGCCGCCATGGCCCTGCATGCAAGCCGGGAACTGCTGGGCGACCTAGACTGAATTGGTATAACAGCTAGATTCCAGGCCCGCGCCTCGCCGAGGGTTTACCCCGAAGCTGACCTATGTACCAGTCCGTACATTAGCGCCTGACAGCCTGCGGGAAGTACCCGAGGAATATTTTCAAGAGCGCGGGCCCGCCATGGCCAGCACCACCAAAGTTTTATGAACCAGGAGCAATCGATGAACAAGCGCATCACCCTCAAGACCGTAGCCCTTGCCGCCCTGCTTGCCATGGCCTGCCTAGCCCAGGCCCAGCAGGTCATCAAGCTGGCCAATATCGTGGAACTCTCGGGTGCAGGCGCCACCTCGGGCACCAACTTCAAGAACGGTGTGGAGATGGCGGTCAAGGAAATCAATGCCGCCGGTGGCATCCTGGGCAAGAAGATCGAGACCAGCACCGCCGACACCCAGAGCAACCCCGGCGTGGCCAAGGGTCTGACGCAAAAAGCGGTGGACGAAGATGTGTTTGCCATCTTCGGCCCGGTGTTCTCCGGCTCCATCATGGTCTCCATGGCCGAGAGTCGCAAGGCCGAGATTCCCAACTTCACCGGCGGTGAGGCAGCGGCCATCACCCAGCAAGGCAACCCCTATATTTTCCGCACCGCCTTCGGCCAGGCCCAGAGCTTTCCCAAGATCGCGCGCTACATCAGTGATGTGGCCAAGGTGAAGAGCCTGGCCGTGATCTATGTGAACAACGACTTCGGCAAGGGCGGCCTGGACAACATCAAGAAGGCACTGGCCAATTCCAGCACCAAGGTGACTGCCGAGATTTCCACCGACTCCGGCCAGGTGGACTTTTCAGCCGCCGTGCTCAAGGCAAAGCAAAGCGGGGCCGATGCCTTGTTTGCCTATTCCAATGAGGAAGAGTCCGCGCGCATCCTGCGCGAGCTGAAGAAGCAGGGCTGGAACAAACCGGTGATCGGCGAGACCACGCTCACCGGCCAGAAGGTGATCGAGCTGGCGGGCGAGGCCGCCAATGGTGCCGTCGGCCATGTAGGCCTGACGGTGGATGCTCCCAACCCCGAAGTGCTCAAGTTCAAAGCCAAGTTCTACCAAGAGTACAAGTACATCTCCGACCACAACGGAATCAAGGGCTACAGCGGTGTCTACATGCTCAAGGCTGCCATCGAGAAGGTCGGCAAGTTCGACCGCAAGGCCGTGGCACAAGCCCTGCACGGCCTGGTGATCAGCGCCAAGAAAAACCCCGGCGTATTGATGGACGTGGCCATCGACCAGAACGGCGACCTGGACCGTGAGAGCTTCCTGGTGGAAGTGAAGAACGGCAAGCAGGAAGTGACCGCGGTGCTGCCACCAGTCAGCCCGGCCCAGTTTGCTTCTGCGGAACCGGCACCTGCGCCGGCCAGCGCCAAGCCAGTCAAGACCGTCAAAAAATAAGGCCGGACCGACACCGGGCTTACCCATGACCGACTTTTTCCAACTGCTGTTCAGCGGCATGGCCACCGGAGCCATCTATGGTCTGGCCGCGCTGGGCTTTACCTTGCTGTGGCAGGCCAGCGGCACCATCAACTTCGCCCAGGGTGAATTCGTGATGCTGCCGGCCTTCATGATGCTCGCATGCACGTCGTTTGGCGCGCCGCTGGTGGCCAGCTTTGTGTTGTCCGTTGGCCTGTCCGTGCTGGTGCTGGGCTGGATCTTCAAGCGAGGCATTGTGGATCCGCTGTTCAAGTACGGCATGATGCCCATTGTGGTGGCCACCATCGGCCTGTCCATCTCGATGCGCAGCGTCATACGCGCCGGCTACAGCGCCGAAGCATCCCCCTTTCCCAGCCTGTTTGCCGATCAGATCTACAACCTGGCCGGCGTGACCCTCACCCAGGCCGACATCGGCACTTTCATGCTGGCGCTGGCCCTGGTGTGGGGCACCCAGGCCTTCATGACCCGCACCGTGACCGGGCGTGCCATGCAGGCCGTGGCGCAAAACACCGAAAGCGCCTCGGTACTGGGCATCAACGTGCCGCGCATGATCTTCTACGCCTTTGCCATCAATGCCGTGCTGGCGGTGGCGGCAGCCCTGCTGATCACCCCCACCTACCTGGCCAAGTTCGACATGGGCGAGTCGCTAGGCAACAAGGCCTTTTTTGCGGCCATCATCGGCGGCTTCAACAACTCGCGCGGTGCGCTGCTGGGCGGGTTGATCGTGGGCGTATGTGAGAACCTGGCCGCGGCCTATATCTCGCCGGCCTACAAGGACGCCGTGGCCCTGGTGATCTTCATGGTCGTGATTCTGTTCAAGCCCCAGGGACTGCTGGGCAAGAAGGAAGAGCGCAAGGTCTGAACCGAACAAGGCAAACCCATGAAAAAAATATCTACCGCGGTCTGGCTGGCCACCGCAGCCTTTTTGCTGCTCGCCCCACCTTTTCTCAAGAACTACGGCATTTACCTGCTGAGCTACTGGATGGTGTTCATCATCGCCACCATGGGCCTGAACCTCACGGTGGGCTATGCAGGTCAGAAGTCGTTAGGACATGCCGCCTTCTTCGGCATAGGCGCCTACACCGTGGCGCTGATGATGAAGGCCGGCCTGAGCTTCTGGCTGGGCCTGCCCGCGGCTGCTCTGATCTGCTTTATGGTGGGCATCATCCTGGGCTTTCCGGCGCTGCGCGTGCAGACCATCTACCTGGCCTTTGCCACCCTGGGCTTCAACACTGCCGTGTGGCTGGTGATGCGCAATGAGGAATGGCTGACCGGCGGCACATTCGGCATTAACAACATCGCCCGACCTTCGCTCCTGGACCTCTCCATGGAAGGCAATCTGCAGTACTACTACCTGGTGCTGGCCTTTACCGTGCTGATGGCCCTGCTGCTGCTGGGCCTGCTCAAGAGCCCCTGGGGCAAGGCATTCACCGCCCTGCGCGACAACCCGATCCGCGCTGAGAGCCTGGGCATAGACACCCGCAGCTACACCTTGCTGAGCTTTGCCATTGGCGCGGCCTATGCCGGCGTGGCCGGAGGCTTGTTTGCCTCGCTGGTGCAGTTCCTGGAGCCCGCACCGTTTGCCGTGGGCTCGTCCATCATGATGTACCTGATGGTGGTGGTCGGCGGCCCCGGCTACTTCCTGGGACCGGTACTGGGTGCGGCTGTAGGCGTGGTGCTGCCGGAGTGGCTGCGCTTTGCCCAGGCCTGGTACCTGTTTGTATTTGGCAGCGCCGTGGTGCTGCTGATGATCTGGCTGCCCGACGGCCTGCTGAGCATTCCCGACCGCATACGCGCCAGGAAGCAGGCGCGCGAGGCATCTGCCGCTCGCGCTGCCGCCGCCAAGACCATGGGAGCCCAGGCATGACCCACGCCCACCACCATGACCGCGCCCAGGGCGCTCCCGTGCTCCAGGTCAGCGGACTCAAGAAGGCCTATGGCGCAATACAGGCCGTGGGCGGCGTGAGCTTCTCGGTGCAGCCCGGAGAAATCTTTGGAGTGATAGGCCCCAACGGCTCAGGCAAGACCACGCTATTCAACAGCATGCTGGGCCAGATCACGCCCGACGCCGGCAAGATCGAGCTCAACGGCGAAGACGTGACCCGGCTTGGCCCCTTGGAGCTCAACCGCCGCGGCGTCGGACGCACTTTCCAGACGCTGCAGGTGTTCGGCAAGATGAGCGTGCGCGACAACCTGATCGTAGCTGCGCAGGAACACTCCGGCTCCATGTTCAGCCGCATGTTCGCGCCCAGCGACTCCGGCCTGGGCGCCAAGGCCGATGCGCTGATCGACCAGTTCCGCATCCGCCATGTGGCCGACAAGAAGGCCGGCGAGCTTTCCTATGGACAGCAAAAGTTGGTGGATATCGCCATGGCCTTTATGAGCGACCCCGATCTGGTGCTATTGGACGAGCCCTGTGCCGGCGTCAACCCCAGCCTGGTGGGCGGCATCTCCACCTTGCTCAAGGAGCTCAACCGCAATCCCAAGATCGGCTCGCACAGCTCTTTTGTGGTCATCGAGCACAACATGGATTTTGTGATGGACCTGTGCCATCGCATCATGGTGATGGTGGAGGGCAAGGTCATGGCCATCGGAACACCAGCGGAGATCCGCGCCAACAAGCAGGTGCTGGACGCCTACCTGGGGAGCTGAAGATGAGCAACGATACCTGCATTGAATTCAAGGACGTAGTGGCGGGCTACAAGGATTTCATGATCCTGAACAACCTGTCCTTCAAGGCCCGGCGTGGCACCATCACGCTACTGCTGGGGCCCAATGGCGCCGGCAAGTCCACCGTGCTCAAGACGCTGTTCGGCCTGCTCAAACCCCGCCAGGGCAGCATTCTTTTGGACGGCCAGGACCTGGGTGGTGCCACGCAAAAGCAGCTGCTGGCAAAAGGCATCGCCTTTGTGCCGCAGGGCCGCAATCTGTTCGGCCAGCTCACCGTGTTTGAGAACATGGAACTGGGCGGTATTACACTGGGCATGAAGACCACGCATGAACGCATTCCCGAGGTGCTGGAGTTTTTTCCGCGCGTCAAGGAGCGCATCAACTCGGTGGCCTCGGCCCTCTCGGGCGGCGAGCAAAAGCAGTTGGAGATTGGGCGCGCGCTGTTGCTGCGGCCCAAGGTGATTCTGATTGATGAGCCCTCCATCGGTCTGTCGCCCATGGTGGTGGCCGATGTGTTCAAGCTGCTGCGCCGCCTGGCCGACCAGGGCACCACCGTGCTGATGGTGGAACAGAACGTCAAAAGTGCGCTGAAAATTTCTGATGAAGCGATTGCTCTGGAGTCTGGCCGGAGGGTTCTGCAAAAGCCTGCGTCCGAACTGCTGGCAGACCCGCACATAGAACGCTTGTTCCTGGGGGGCGCCCACGCAACGGCAGCGGCGGCCACGTAAAAGCCTGGGTGTCTGCTTCAAGCTGTGGCTGCCACCGGTCCGCCACGCTGATTGCGATCAACGCCCCTAACCCAGGCGCTCTGTCTGCAACGCAAATTCTCCTTGCTGCAGAGCCTTCACGATGAATTGCGTGCAGGTGCGAACCTTGGCGGAAGACTTGAGCGTAGCAGCAGTGGTCGCCCAGATATTGGCCTCCTGGCGGTAGTCCGGCAGCACGCGTTGCAACTGGCCGGATTGCAGGTCTTGCGCCACATCCCAGTCCGCCAGCAAGATGACACCACGCCCGGCCAAAGCCCAGTTCCGCACGATGTCGCTGTGGTTGGAGCCCAGGGCGCCGGTCACCTTGATGGATTCGATGCCGTGCGGACCCAGCATGCGCCAGACCCCGAACGCGGTGTGGCGCTCCCGGTAGAGCAGGCAATCGTGATGCACCAGATCATCCAATGACTTGGGGCTACCCCGTCTGGCGAGGTATTGAGGAGCGGCGCACAGGACTCTGGAGCCCCTGGCAATGAAGTGCGCTACCAGATGCGGCTCGATCACCTCGCCAATGCGCACATCGATATCAAAACCCTCCGCCAGTAGATCGACACGCCGGTCCAGGAGCTCCAACCAGATGTCCAACTTGGGGTTTTGCCTGTGCAGACCTGCCAATATCGGCGCCAGATGGTTGCGGCCCAGCCGCAGGCTGGAGCTGATGCGCAGCGGCCCCGCCAACTCGGCGGAAGCCTGCGCCACATTTTCTTCCAGGCTGTCGGCCGCTTCCAGCACCTTGCAGGCCCAGGCATAGGCAGCCTCGCCCGCTTCGCTGATGCGCACCCTGCGCGTGGTCCGGTGAAACAAGGCCACACCTAGCGCGCGTTCCAGCCTGGCAATGCGTTTGCTCACGTAAGCAGGTGAGATTCCCAGCTCGGTTGCGGCGCTCAGAAAGCTGGCGCGCTGGGCCACCCGGCAGAACACGCGCAGATCCACCAGATCCCATTTATTGTTATCCATATGGAATTTATGAATGGTGATTTTGCTGCATTGAATATGTAATGGTGAATTTTATAGTTTGCTCCACGCATAGTGCGGAGCAAACCTTGATCAAGACCACGATTGCAGTTGCCGGCGCCGGCTATATCGGCCAAGCCCACATACAGGCCCTTCAGACCAGCCCGAGCTGTGAGTTGGCGGGAATTGTGGACCCTTCGCCGGCGGCGCAAGCCCTGGCGAAACAGGCAAGGGTTCCAGCGTACAAATCCCTTAATGAACTGCTGGCACGGAACAGGCCCGACGGCATCGTCATCGCCACGCCCAACCAGATGCACGTACCCCAGGCCATGCAGTGCCTGGCCGCCAAAATTCCAGTCTTGCTGGAGAAGCCCATTGCCCCCACCGTGTCGGAGGCCGAGTCCCTGGTGATTGCTGCAGAGGACGCAGGCATACCGGTTCTCATAGGCCACCACCGCGCACACAGCCCCATCATGGCGAAGGCAAGAGAGGTCATTGCATCCGGCGTTCTGGGGCAGCTGGTGGCGGTAATGGGCAGTGCCCTTTTCCTCAAGCCCGACCAATATTTTGTGGATGCACCCTGGCGGCGCGAGCTGGGCGCCGGCCCCATTCTGCTGAACCTGATCCACGAGGTCCACAACCTGCGCATGCTGTGTGGGGACGTGCTGTCGGTGCAGGCCATCGCCTCGCATGCAACCCGCGGCTTTGCCGTGGAGGACACGGTGGCCATCAACTTGCGCTTTGCCAATGGTGCACTGGGCACCTTCCTGTTGTCCGACACCGCGGCCAGCGCCCGCAGCTGGGAGCAGACTTCGCAGGAGAACAAGGCCTACCCCTGCTACGACGACGAAGATTGCTATGTGCTGGCAGGCACCAACGGCAGCCTGGCCATTCCGTCCATGCGCTTGAAAACCTACCCCCGGCCGCAGGACCGCTCGTGGTGGAAGCCCTTTGAGGTCGGCACCGTGGGCATGGTGCGCGAGGACCCGATCAAGCTGCAGATGGAGCATTTCGGTGCCGTGGTGCGCGTAGACGCGGCGCCCCTGGTGAATGCCCGCGACGGGCTGCAGAACCTGCGCATTACCGAAGCCATTGTCTCTGCGTCCAAGTCCGGATCACTGCTTGCGCTGGAAAACGATTGATTCAACCCACCCCTGGAACCCTATGAAAATTCTCATGCTGCATGGCATCAACCACAATATGTTCGGCAAGCGTGATCCCCGGCAATACGGAACCATCACGCTGAACCAGATCAACGAGCAACTGGCAGAGCTGGGCCAGGAACTGGGCGCCACCGTCGAGACCTTCCAGACCAACCATGAAGGCGCCATGGTGGAGCGCATCCACCAGAGCTACTTCGAACAGGTCGACGGCGTGCTGATCAATGCCGGTGCCTGGACCCACTACAGCTATGGCCTGCGTGATGCACTGGCGATCTTGACCTGCCCCATCGTGGAGTTGCATATGTCCAACATCCACGCGCGCGAAGAGTTCCGCCACAAGTCAGTGCTGGCCGAGATCGTGCAAGGGCAGATTGCCGGCTTTGGCGTGGACAGCTACCTGCTGGCCCTGCGCACGGCCGTGAACTTCGCCAAGGCGCGCCAAGTAGCTTAGGAGCCCCCAGGCGCTTCACTGCGAGTAATTCGCTTCCCTCAAATGATGTTGCGCAGCACTTCGGCGGTTTCCTGAATGGCTGCCACCAATTTCTTCTACTCAGCCTCAGCGGGATAAATCTCGCTCTGGTAGGTGATGCTGATGGCGCCCCGGCTGTTGATTCCAGCGTCTTACTAAGCCAGATTCCAATCGAACACTGGGCCGGCTGCGCTCATCCTGCATGACATCAGCCACCGTGAGTTCTGGCCAATCCGGGTGGGTCAGCTCGGCCCAACTGTCTTGGCAGGCCTACAGCAACCAAGTGTTGAGTTCGGCAAGACTGACCCAGCGCTTCTCCGCCGCCTCGCGCCAGATGTGCCGGCGACGGTCTTGGACGCTCTTCTCCACACGCCCCCTCTCCCAGCCAGCGGCCCGGTTGCAGAACTCGGCCTCAAACAGGTAATGCCCCGTCATCGACTCGAAACGTGCATTGACGCTGCGCTCCTTGCCTTTGCAGACCTTGTCCACGGCCGTCTGCGGTCCGGCCGGTGTGGCACGAGAGCAGGTCGTCGGGGCGCTAATGGAACGCGTTGAGGAACACGACTCGGCCTTGCGCGATTTGGGTTTGCTGTGGACCGCCGAATCGGTTGTGTCCCTGTCATTCCGAGAACTTCAACGACGCATCGAAGCGCGCGTTTCCGCCAATAGCGTGAGCAATCACGGCGTGAAGCGCTGGCCCGACACGCTGGTCGACCCTTTGCTGTACAAGCGCGCCTTGAAATCGGGGACGGGTGCGTTGTGTCGGCTGTCGTGGCGTGGGTGCTGGCCGCGGCTTGAGTTACTTCCAGGCAACTTCCTCCGCAGTTTGCCCGATAGCTGCAAACGGCCTTTCCACTCGGCAGCCGAGCGTTACAGCGATTCTTGTTGTGCGCGCATTCAAGACTTGAGGCCGTAGCGGTGTAGGAGCTGATACGGATTGGCTCGCTGCATCCTAAGGTGTGCCGCTGCAGCGTCAACCGCGAATATTTACGTGTGCTCACTGCGGTGCATAAACTGGACGCACTTCGTGAGTCGCTTGCTGGTTGCTGTTGTTTCCTACGTTGGAGCCAAGTTGCTTTCAGACGGTTTTGTACAACCTTGAGTGAGTCAAACGACAACAAGCAATGACTTTCAGCACCAACAGCTCGGCGCTGGGGCAAACCCCTAGTTACACAGTGGCACGCGCATTGCTAGTATTCATGCCATTACTTGACCAAATGGTCAGTTTTCGCATGATTTCCCTTTACAGGAGCTGCCCGCGTGACCACTGTTTCTCCCCCCATCACTGTCCCGGACATACAGGCCGGCCGACTAAGCGCAGAGCATTACCCGCTGCGCTTTGCCGACGCCACACCGCGCCTTAGCCCCTCGCAGGCGCTGCTGGAGTCTGAACGCTGCCTGTACTGCTTTGACGCGCCGTGTGCCACGGCCTGCCCCACCAGCATTGATGTGCCGTCTTTCATCAAGCGCATTGGCGATGGGAACCTGCGTGGTGCGGCACGCACCATTCTGGAGAGCAACCCGCTGGGTGGCATGTGCGCCCGCGTCTGCCCGACCGAGAACCTGTGCGAGGCGGTGTGCGTACGCAACACCCAGGAAGACCGGCCGGTGGCCATTGGTCGTTTGCAGCGCTATGCCGTGGATGCACTTATGCAGAGCGAGCAGCCGCAGATTTTTACGCGCGCCGCCCCCACCGGCAAGCGGGTGGCCGTGGTCGGTGCAGGCCCCGCAGGCCTTGCCTGTGCGCACGGGCTGGCGCGGCTGGGCCACGATGTGGTGGTGTTGGACGCACGCGCCAAACCAGGCGGCCTCAACGAATACGGTCTGGCCAGCTACAAGACGCCAGACGGTTTTGCCCAGGCCGAGATTCGCTGGCTGCTGGGTGTTGGCGGCATTGAGATTCGCAATGGCTGGAAGCTGGAAAGCGTTGCCCAGCTGGAGGCTCTGCGGCAAGAGTACGCGGCCGTATTCCTGGGTATGGGCCTGTCCTCCACCGCCTCGCTGGGCGTACCGGGCGAGTCGCTGGCCGGTGTACAGGACGCGGTTAACTTCATCGCCGCACTGCGGCAGTGCGAGGACTTGTCTACCCTGCCCGTGGGTCGGCGCGTGATTGTGATTGGTGGCGGCATGACAGCGGTGGACGCAGCCGTTCAAAGCAAGCTGCTGGGTGCTAGTGTGGTGCATCTGGTTTACAGGCGCGGGCCAGAGCAGATGTCGGCATCGCGTGCCGAGCAGGAGTGGGCACAAACCAATGGCGTTGTCTTGCACCACTGGCTGGCGCCATGTGAGATCGTGGCCAGTTCCGGCGCCCCTGGCCATGCGGGTGGCGTACGCTTTGCCCAGCAGGCCCTGGTGGATGGCGTGCTCAAGCCATGTGGACGCGAGATCACCTGGGAGGCCGATATGGTGCTCAAGGCCATTGGGCAGCAGCTGGGCAACCCGGTGCTGGCGCAGGCCGGCCTGGCGCTCAAGGACGGTCGCATTGCCACTGACGCACAGGGTGCCACCAACATCAGCGGCGTCTGGGCCGGGGGGGACTGCCGTGCTGGGGGGCTGGATCTGACGGTGGAGGCGGTGGAGCACGGCAAGCGATCGGCCCTTGCCATTCATGCCCAGCTGCTTGGCGCTCGCTGACTCTGCCACCGCATCGCAACGCTTCTTTTTTTGGAATAGCACCATGGCCAATTTGCAAACTACTTTTGCTGGCGTCAGCAGCCCCAACCCTTTCTGGCTGGCGTCCGCGCCACCCACCGACAAGGCCTACAACGTCAACCGCGCTTTTGAAGCAGGCTGGGGTGGCGTGGTCTGGAAAACCCTGGGCGAGGCCGGCCCACCGGTGGTCAACGTCAACGGCCCGCGCTACGGAGCCTTGCTTTCTGCGGACCGCCGTCTCATGGGTTTCAACAATATCGAGCTCATTACCGACCGGGATCTGGAGATCAATCTGCGCGAGATAGCCGAGGTCAAACGCCTGTGGCCCGACCGCGCGCTGGTGGTCTCCATCATGGTGCCCTGCGTGGAGAGCAGCTGGAAGGCCATACTGCCCCGCGTGGAAGACAGCGGCGCTGATGCCATCGAACTTAATTTTGGTTGCCCGCACGGTATGAGCGAGCGCGGCATGGGCGCAGCCGTCGGGCAGGTACCCGAGTACATCCAGATGGTGACGCAGTGGTGCAAGCTGTACACGCGGCTGCCCGTCATCGTGAAGCTCACGCCCAACATCACCGACATACGCCACCCGGCCCGCGCGGCAAGGGCGGGGGGCGCCGATGCGGTGTCGCTCATCAACACCATCAACTCCATCATGGGTGTCGACCCGTATACGTTGACCATGAGCCCTTCGGTGGGCAACAAGGGGTCGCACGGTGGTTATTGCGGTCCCGCGGTGAAGCCAATCGCGCTCAACATGGTGGCCGAGATTGCGCGTGATCCACAGACCGCCGGCATCCCCATTTCGGGCATAGGGGGCATTGGCACCTGGCGCGACGCTGTGGACTACCTGGCGCTGGGTGCGGGCAATGTGCAGGTATGCACCGCAGCCATGGTTTATGGCTTCAAGATCGTGCAGGAGATGGCGGACGGCCTGTCCAGCTACATGGACGAAATGGGCTTTGACAGCGTAGCCCAGATCGTCGGCAAGGCCACGCCTACGGTTTCGGACTGGCGCTACCTGAACCTGAACCACATCAGCAAGGCCGTCATCAACCAGGATGCCTGCATCCAGTGCGGACGCTGCCATATTGCCTGTGAGGACACCTCCCACCAGGCCATCACCTTCGAGAAAGATGGCAAGCGGCATTTTGAGGTGAAGGAAGACGAATGCGTGGGCTGCAACCTGTGCGTGAATGTCTGCCCGGTTCCTGACTGCATCAGCATGCGCTCCCTGGCGCCTGGCGAAGTGGATTTGCGCACCCGGCAGCCAGTGGTGGCCGGTCATGCCGATTGGACTTCGCACCCCAACAACCCGCAGCGCAGCGCAGCGTAAGCGGCGGTTGCGCTACGGTGACAAGCTTGGTTTTCTGCCCTATTCTTTGCTTTAAAAATACCTTGAGGAAACAACCATGACCAGTCTTTTTATTCGTGGCGGCACGGTCGTCAACGCGGACCGTGCTTTCCGGGCGGACGTGCTCACCAAAGACGGGAAAATTGTGGCGGTGGGTGAGGGCCTTTCTGCGCCGGCCGGCGCCAGCGTAGTGGATGCGGGTGGCCAATATGTGATGCCCGGCGGTATCGACCCACACACGCATATGCAGTTGCCATTCATGGGCACTACCACCATGGATGACTTTTTTACCGGCACCGCGGCTGGCCTGGCTGGTGGCAACACCACCATCATTGACTTCGTGATTCCCAACCCGCAACAACCGCTGATGGAGGCTTATCAGACCTGGCGCGGCTGGGCCGAGAAGTCCGCCAGCGACTACAGCTTCCACGTAGCCGTGACCTGGTGGGATGAGTCCGTGAAGCGGGACATGGGCACGCTGGTGCAGCAGGAAGGCGTCAACAGCTTCAAGCACTTCATGGCCTACAAGAACGCCATCATGTGTGACGACGAAACCCTGGTGAACAGCTTCAAGCGCGCGCTGGAGCTGGGCGCCATGCCCACCGTGCACGCCGAGAACGGCGAGCTGGTGTACCTGCTGCAAACCGAAGTGGCCAAGATGGGCATCACCGGGCCAGAAGGCCATCCGCTTTCGCGTCCGCCCATGGTGGAGGCCGAGGCGGCCAACCGCGCCATCGCCATCGCAGATGTGCTGAATGTCCCTATTTATGTGGTGCACGTATCCTGCATGGAGGCAGCTGATGCCATTGCCAGGGCGCGCTCCAGGGGCCAGCGTGTGTACGGCGAGGTGCTGGCGGGCCACTTGGTGGTGGATGACAGTGTCTATCGCCACCCGGATTTTGCGACGGCAGCAGCCCACGTGATGAGCCCGCCCTTCAGGCCTGCTGGCCACCAGGAGGCGCTGTGGCGTGGGCTTCAAAGCGGCAACCTGCACACCACGGCAACGGATCATTGCACCTTCTGCGCTGCGCAAAAGGCTGCCGGCAAAGACAACTTCGCCAAGATTCCCAACGGTACGGGCGGTGTGGAGGAGCGCATGGCCGTAGTCTGGGATGCCGGTGTCAACACCGGTCGCCTCACACCTTCGGAGTTTGTTGCCATTACCTCGGCCAATACTGCCAAGCTGTTCAACATCTACCCACAAAAAGGCAGTGTCAGCGTGGGTGCGGATGCGGACCTGGTGGTCTGGGACCCCAGCGCTAGCAAGACCCTGTCGGCCAAGACCCAGCACAGCAAGGGGGACTTCAATATATTTGAGGGCCGTACCGTGAAGGGTGTGCCCAGCCACACCGTGAGCCAGGGCAGGCTGGTTTTTGTGCAGGGCGATTTGCGTGCCGAGCGCGGCCAGGGCCGCTACCTCAAGCGCCCGGCCTTCAGCCCGAATTTCGCGGCAGCAGCGCTGCGTGCCGAAGCCTTGAAGCCCACGGCCGTTGCACGTTAAGCAGGGTCCTTTCCGAATCACAAGGTGTCATCATGTCCACAACCCGTATCGATATTTCTAAGGTTCGCGTCAACGGTGAGCGGCTCTGGGCTTCGCTTATGGAGCTGGCCCGTATAGGAGCCACACCCAAGGGTGGCGTCTGTCGCCTGACCCTGACCGACCTGGACAAGCAGGGGCGCGACTTGGTGCTGGGGTGGGCGCGCGAAGCCGGCATGACCGTCACCATCGACAAGATTGGCAATGGCTTCATGCGGCGTGCAGGGCGCAACAACAGCCTGCCGCCCATTGTTACCGGCAGCCATATTGATACCCAGCCAACAGGTGGCAAGTTTGATGGGAACTACGGTGTGCTCGCCGGCATTGAGGTGGTGCGTACGCTGAACGATCTGGGCATTGAAACAGAGGCGCCGATCGAGGTGGCCTTTTGGACCAATGAGGAAGGCTCCCGCTTTGTGCCGGTAATGATGGGCTCCGGGGTGTTTGCCAAGGCCTTCACGCTGGAGCACGCGTATGCCGCTACCGACACGCAAGGGAAGTCTGTCAAAGCAGAGCTGGAGCGCATTGGTTACATCGGAGCCGAGGAGCCTGGAGACCACCCCATTGGCGCTTATTTCGAGACACACATCGAGCAAGGGCCAGTACTGGAAGACAACGATGTCACCATCGGCGTGGTCCAAGGGGTGCTGGGCATTCGTTGGTTTGACTGTACGGTCACCGGCATGGAGGCCCACGCGGGCCCTACACCCATGGCCTTGCGCCGTGATGCAATGCAGGTATCTGCACGCATCATGCAGGAAGTGGTGGCAACTGCGCTACGGCATACGCCGCACGGGCGAGGTACCGTGGGCATGGTGCAGGTTTTTCCCAACAGCCGCAATGTGATTCCCGGGCGGGTGAAGTTCAGCATTGACCTGCGCAACAGCACCGATGCCCTGGTCGACCTGATGGCGGACGAAGTGAAGGCCTTTGCTGCCAAGGTGGCTCTGGAGACGGGGCTGGAAGTGAAGATTGAACTGGTGTCCAGCTACCCCGCGCAGATTTTCCATGCCGATTGCGTCGATGCAGTTGAGCGGGCTGCCAAGAAGCTGGGCTATTCAAATATGCCTGCGGTATCGGGCGCTGGGCATGATGCAGTCTATATGGCCAAGCTGGCACCCAGCGGCATGATATTCATTCCGTGCAAGGACGGCATCAGCCACAACGAAATTGAAGATGCCAAGCCCGAGCACATCACTGCAGGCTGCAATGTGCTGCTGCACGCCATGCTGGAGCGTGCAGGTATCTAAATCTCTTTTCCTACAGTTGCTGAAAGGCTCAGCTTGGGTCAGACCAACTAAGCCTTTTGTTTCGCTCGCACCTATTTGGTGTTCGCGATTTTCCGCCGCACAAAGCAAAACCCCCTGTTGATTGCTCGACAGGGGGTTAAGTGGCTATAGGGTAGCCTGACGATGACCTACTTTCACACGGGGATCCGCACTATCATCGGCGCTGACGCGTTTCACTGTCCTGTTCGGGATGGGAAGGAGTGGTACCACGTCGCTATGGTCGTCAGGCAAAAACTTT
>Ga0228700_1000516_pt1 | contig 34761 bp, 36 predicted proteins | sample McNCre317_Aug_MG_FD_178019 | JGI IMG/M metagenome (GOLD analysis project Ga0228700, IMG submission 178019) | Freshwater microbial communities from McNutts Creek, Athens, Georgia, United States - 3-17_Aug_MG | ecosystem: Environmental > Aquatic > Freshwater > Creek | place: USA: Georgia...
GTCGAGCAGCAGCATGTCGGGGCGCGACAGCAGCAGGCGGCACAGCGCCACGCGGCGCTTTTCACCGCCCGACAGGTTGCCGATCACGGCGTCCCATGGGGGCAGGCGCAGCGCGTCGGCGGCGATTTCAAGTTGGTGGTCAGAAGCGTCACCAGCGGTCGCGATGATGGCTTCAAGCTTGGCCTGCTCGGCGGCCAGGGCGTCAAAGTCGGCGTCTTCTTCGGCGTAAGCGGCGTACACCTCTTCAAGGCGGGCTTGCGCGGCCTTGATCTCGCCCATGCCGTTTTCCACCGACTGGCGCACGGTTTCTGTGGGGTCGAGCTGGGGCTCTTGCGGCAAGTACCCGATCTTCAGACCCGACATGGGGATGGCTTCGCCTTCGATCTCCTTGTCGATACCGGCCATGATCTTGAGCAAGGTGGACTTGCCCGAGCCGTTGGTGCCCAGCACGCCGATCTTGGCACCGGGGAAGAAGGACAGCGAAATGTCTTTGAGAATCTGACGCTTGGGCGGCACGATCTTGCCGACCCGGTTCATAGAGAAAACGTATTGAGCCATGGTGTAACCTGAGTGAAATAGCGCTGGCTTGAGCCCACAAGGGCCAAGCTCAAGACCGCCGACCTGAACACCAGATCGGGGCTGTGCAACCCAGCATTATCCCAGCAGAAGGCCCTTGGCGGCCAATCCGGGCACAGACAAGGCCAATCTGCCTCGGAATCGGCTTGCGGAGCCCCTCAGCGCTTGCCAAATATCGCCGTGCCCACGCGCACCAGGGTGCTGCCCTCCAGAATGGCGGCCTCCATGTCGGCCGACATGCCCATGGACAAGGTGTCCAGCGCCAGCCCCTGTGCCTGCAGGGCTTCGAGCAACTGCCGGGCCTGGCGGTGCACGGCACGCGCCGCTTCGGGCGACTCGGCGGGCTCCGGGATGGTCATCAGGCCACGCAGCCGCAAACGGGGCAAGGCCGCCACAGCCTGGGCCAGGGCGGGCAAGTCCTGCGGGGCCACCCCCGATTTGGTGGCACCGCCATCCACATTCACCTGGATGCACACCTGCAAAGGCGGCAAGTGGACTGGCCGCTGCTCGGACAGGCGCTGCGCGACCTTCAGGCGGTCGATGCTGTGCACCCAATCAAAGTGCTCAGCCACCAAGCGGGTCTTGTTGCTTTGGATCGGGCCAATGCAGTGCCACTCCAAAGGCAAGTCGTGCAGCGCGGTGATCTTGTCCACCGCTTCCTGGATGTAGTTTTCGCCAAAGGCGGTTTGCCCGGCGGCATGGGCAGCGCGCACAGCGTCGGCCCCCCAGGTTTTGGAAACTGCCAGCAAGCGCACGCTGGACTCGGGGCGGCCTGCGGCTTGGCAAGCGGCCTGGATTTGCGCATGCACCTGCGCCAAATTGTCTGCAATCGAAGCGTTCATGCGCCCAAGCGTACCAAATGCCATGTCGCCCAATACACAGACACCCTGAGGGGTTGGAGACAGGACTGCTAAATTAGCGGCCTATCTTTTTCATTCAGAGACAAATCCATGAGCCAAATCGCCGAAAAGACCTACGAACCGACACCCGCCCGCCAAGTGGCTTTTTTAGGCTTGGGCGTGATGGGTTACCCCATGGCCGGGCATCTGGCCCGTGCCGGACACCATGTCACGGTCTACAACCGCAGCGCTGCCAAAGCGACGGCTTGGCTGGCCGAGTGCCCCGGCAACGCCAGCGCCCCCACCCCACGTGAGGCTGCGGCCGGTGCCGACATCGTGTTCGCCTGCGTGGGCAACGACGCCGACCTGCGCAGCGTGGTGTTGGGGCCAGACGGCGCATTCGCGGGCATGAAGCCCGGCGCCATCTTTGTCGATCACACCACCGCATCGGCCGAAGTGGCCCGCGAGCTTTATGCTGAAGCCCAAAAGCGTGGCCTGCATTTTGTGGACGCACCCGTTTCGGGTGGTCAGGGCGGCGCGCAAAACGGTGTGCTCACCGTCATGTGCGGTGGCGATCAAGCCGCATTTGACAACGTGCGCCCTGCGGCCATGGCTTTTTCTCGCGCCTTCACCTTGCTGGGCGAGTCGGGTGCAGGCCAGCTGGCCAAGATGGTCAACCAGATCTGCATCGCCGGGCTGGTGCAGGGCTTGTCCGAGGCCGTGGCCTTCGGTCAGGCGGCGGGTCTGAACATGCACCAGGTGCTGGATGTGATCGGCAAAGGCGCCGCGCAAAGCTGGCAAATGGACAACCGCGGCAAAACCATGGCCGATGACAAGTTTGACTTCGGCTTTGCCGTGGACTGGATGCGCAAGGACCTGGGCCTGGTGCTGGATGAAGCCAAGCGCAATGGCGCCCGCCTGCCTGTGACCGCGCTGGTCGACCAGTTCTATGCCGATGTGCAGAAAATGGGCGGCGGCCGCTGGGACACCTCCAGCCTGATCCGTCGCTTGCGCTGAGCGTTTGGCGCCCACAAAAAAGCGGCCCTGGCTTTAAACCAGGGCCGCTTTTTCATGGCGCAAGCATTGCTCACTTGGACATGGGGGGGCGGCTCAGGCGCTGGAGTTCGGCTTCCGAAATTTCTTCAAACACGCGCACCACTTTGGTCACGCCGCTGATGGTACGGGCCACATCGGTGGCGCGCTTGGCCTCGCGGGGCGTCACACGGCCCATCAAGTACACAATGCCACGCTCGGTGACCACCTTGAGGGTGTTGACCTGCAGGTCTTTGGCATCCAGGAATGCGGCCTTGACTTGACCCGTGATGATCATGTCTTTGGATCGCTGCGTCAGGCTGCTGGGCAAGGTCAAGGCCAGATCGTTGATGACGTCACCCACGTTTTCCTGACTTTGGGCCAGTTTTTCGGCGCGCTCCTTCAGAGCTTGCGTGCGCACTTCGCCCGTCATCAAGACCCGTTTGTTGAAGCTCGTCACATTCAAGTGCACGTTGTCGCCGAGTTCCTGGCGAATGGCACTGGCCACTTTGAGCTCAATGCCTTCGTCCTCCACTTGCGAGCCGGTCGTGCGGCGGTCAGTGGCCACCACACCCGTCATCACGGCACCGCCCACCAGCAAAGGGGCACAAGCGGACAAGCCCGACAGGGCCACCACGGCCAAAGTGCCAGTCAACACCAGCGATTGCAGATTGCGTTTCATTTAAACAGGCTCCTGTTCACCCAACAATTGGGTGTCTATTCCATCACACAGACAGTGCAGCACCAGGTACTGCACTTCCCGAATGCGTGCCACCCGTTCGTGGGGCACGCTCACATGCACATCGGTTTCACGCAATTGACGGGCCAAGGCGCCGCCGGGTTGCCCCGTCAAGGCCAGCACCGTCATCTCGCGTTCATGCGCCGCCTGCACGGCCTCCACCAAAGCGGGCTCATCGCCTTGAGCACTGATCAAGGTCAGCACATCACCGGTTTGGCCCAAGGCCCGAACCTGCCGGGCCAGCGCTTGGCCATCGGGCCAGGCACTCGCCATCAAGGCATCCGAGGCCAGCGCCATGGCCGCCAAGCCCGGACGCTCGCGCTCAAAGCCGCCGACCAGCAAAACAGCCAGGTACTGGGCCATGGCGGCCGACGAGCCCAAGCCCGCTGTCAACACTTTGCCTCCGCCTGTGACACAAGCGAGTAACGCCTGAACGGCCGAATCCACCGGTTTGGCCAAAGCTTCGGCCACCTGGTAGTGCAAATCGGCACTGTCGATGAAGTGTTGCTGGATGCGCAGGTCTAACATGGCTGGGGATGATAACCGCGCGCCATGCCCATCAAGCCCCTTGCCCTCGCATTTCGTGTGGATTGGTAACGCTACTCAAGCTGCATCAAAGGCCGCTTGCAGCCACTGAGGTCCTTGGGCCTCAATACTGAGCACATCAAAACGCGTCGGCGGCAAGTGCCGCCAACGCAGCAGATAGTGGCGGGCCGCGAAAACGATGCGCCTTTGCTTTTGAAAACCCACACTGGCCGCTGCACCACCAAAGTCACTGCGGCTGCGTTGGCGCACCTCGACAAACACCACCGTGCCATCGGGTGACTGCATGATCAGATCAATTTCGCCGCCCCCACGCCCGGGGGTCCGATAATTGCGCTGCAGCAAACGCAAACCGCGTTCTTGCAAATAGGCCAGCGCCTCGTCTTCGCCCGCATCCCCACGGGCCTTGGTGGTGGTGCTGCGCACCGTGTCTTTTTTGAGGAATTGCATTGACTCCGTCTCCCTTGTCTGCGTCTTTCGCCCCAGCCCTTGCCGCCGCGAATGACGCCGCCGGACAGCAAAACCACCCGGCCAGCACACTGTATGTCGTGGCCACCCCGATTGGCAACCTGGCCGACATCAGCCTGCGCGCCTTGCATGTGCTGCAAAAGGTCGACGTCATCGCCTGCGAAGACACCCGCCACACCCAGCAAATGCTGCGCGCCTATGGCATTGACCGCCCAGGTGCCCAGCTGCTGGCCGTGCACCAGCACAACGAAGCCGAGGCAGCACAAACCGTGATCGCCCGCCTGGCCCAGGGCGAGCGCGTGGCCTATGTGAGCGATGCAGGCACCCCCGCCATCAGCGACCCAGGAGCGCGCTTGGCCGCTGCGGTGCGCCAGGCCGGTTACCGCGTGTTGCCCTTGCCCGGCGCCAGCAGCGTGATCACGGTGCTCAGCGCCTCGGGCATGACGGGCGACCAAGGTTTTGTCTTCACCGGCTTTTTGTCCAGCAAAGCTGGCGAGCGCCAGCAAGCTGTGCAGGCCTTGGCCCAAGAAACCCGCGCCGTGGTGCTGCTTGAAGCGCCCCACCGCATCGAGGCCCTGGCCCTGGCCCTGGCCGTGCTGGGCGAGCGGCGCGTGACCATCGGGCGCGAGCTGACCAAGCAGTTTGAACAAATCGAAACAATGGCCGCGCAAGATCTGGCGGCCTGGCTGAACGAGAAACCCGAACGCCTGCGCGGCGAATTTGCCCTGGTGGTACACGACGCGCCAGTGGCTGAAACGGCGGGCGAAGGCCTGCGGGTGTTGCAATTGCTGCTGCCCGAACTGCCCTTGAAAACCGCCGTCAAGCTGGCGGCCGAGATCACGGGCGAGTCGAAAAACGCCTTGTATGAACAGGCCTTGGCTCTGAAGAAATAAAAGCGAAAGGTTCACGCCCCATGGACCCCGGATCAAGTCCGGGGTGACATGCCTGCGCGCACTTGTCATCCCTGCTTTGTCATCCCGGGCTTGGCCCGGCATCCAGGTCTGACTCTCAGCGCTTGCGCAGACCCAGCCACATGACGGTGGACACCACCACCAAGGCGCCGACCAGCTGCATCGGTGCGATCGACTGGCCGAGCAATGCCCAGGCCAGCACCAGGGCGAACACCGGCTCCACGTTCATGATGGCCGAGTTACCCACCACGCCCAGCTTGGGCAAGACCATGAACATGATGGTGAAGGCCGTGCCGTACAAAAAGCTCAGCATGCCCAAACCCCACCAGCCGGGCTGGGCTGTGGGCAGGTGAAAACCGCCTTGCGTCATGGCAGCGGTGATCGAAAAAAGAGCGACCAGCCCCATGGTCGAAAATGTGCGCAGGCGACCGTCCAGGCCCCCTGCTTCGTGCTCCATGAGCACCATGGCCAAGCCAAAGGTGCCCGAGGCCGCCAGGGCAAAGCCGATGCCCACGCCGATCTGGCTCCAGTGCGCCGCTGCCCCCAAGCCCGACGCAGCGCCGAACACATCCAGCGCGAGCGCCAGTCCGATCAACATCAAAGGCATGGCCATGAGCACGGCGCGCTCGGCCTTGTGGCCATACAAAACGCGGGCCCAAAAAGCCGTGGTCAGCGGGTAAGTGTTGAAGGCCAGCAAAGCCAGCGCCACCGGCAAGCGGGCCACCGACGAGTACAGGCACACGCTTTGCACCGCGATCAAGGCGCCAATGGTCAGCAGGAATTTCTTTTGCCGCAGCGTGGTGGACAAAGACACTTTTTGCTGCCAGAGCACAAAACCCACCACCAAAGCCGTGACGCTGCTGCGAAAACTCACAGCGGTGACCACATCCACACCGTTGTTGAAAGCCAAACGGGCGGCCACATGGTTGGCACCCATCATGAAGGCGATCAGGAGCAGCGTGGCAAAGGCGGTGCCCGTCAGGGCTTTGCGTGCGGTCGTCATGGCTTCATTGTGCGGGGTACAGGCCCAGCCCCCTGGCATGCAGGCGACTCAGGCCCAACAGCGCATCGGTAAAAGGCGTGGCCACCTGGGTGAGCTGGCCCAGCTCGCGCACCGCGCTAACCAAGGCATCCAGCTCCACCGGCTTGCCCGCTTGCACGTCCTGCAGCATCGAGGTTTTGAACGCACCCAGCTTGCGCGTCACGGCGTGGCGGTCTTCGGGCGCTTGTGCGATCGGGATGCCGATGCGCTCGCCAATCGTTTTGGCCTCCAGCATGACGTTCGAGATGAAGCCGCGCACCAGCTCGTCGTCGAGGATGCGGTCGGTGGTGGCTCCGGTGATGGCACTGACTGGGTTGACGGTCATATTGCCCCAAAGCTTGTACCAAATGTCTTTCTGGATTTGCGGCGACAGCGTGGCATTGAAGCCCGCTTGTTGCAGCAGCGCATGCAAAGCCTGCACACGCGCTGTGGGCTGCCCCGAAGGTTCGCCCACGATGAGCCCGTCGCCAAAGTGGTGACGGATCACGCCTGGCGCATCGACCGAGCAGCTGGCATGCACCACGCAGCCAATGATGTGCGCGGCGGGCAAGGCTTGAGCAATGGCACCGCTGGGGTCCACCGAGCTGAGCGAGCGGCCTTCGACCGGCCCGCCAAAGCCTTGCAAAAACCACCAAGGCACGCCGTTCATGGCCGTCAGCACCACGGTGTGCGGGCCGATCAGCGGGCCCACTTGCGCCGCCACCGAAGCCAGCGCGGGCGCCTTGACCGAGATCACCACCAGGTCCTGCACGCCGAGCGCTGCCGCATCGTTGCAGGCCACCACCGGCACGGAGAGCAGCTCACTGCCCTGGTGCATCTGCAAGCCATTTTTTTGCAAGGCTTGCAAGGTGTCGCCACGCGCCAGCACGCTCACTTGGGCCCCTGCTCGCGCCAGGTGCACACCCATCCAGCCCCCGATGGCGCCAGCGCCCACAATGGCGACTTTGCGGAAGGTCACAGCGCTCATGCGCGCCACCCGGTGTCGATGCGGTCCACCTGACGCACCAGGGCGTCAAACACGTCTTGCCCCGCACCGTGGTTGGGGTTGAACTGCAGCGCATCGCGCGTGCATTTGGCGGCGATGTCTTCGCTGACTGGAATGGGCTGGCCCATGCTCAGTGTGGCCATCTGGATTTCGCAGGCGCGCTGCAAGGTCCAGAGGATGGCAAAGGTCTGGGGCAGCGTCTGCCCCCAGGTCAGCAGGCCGTGGTTGCGCAGGATCACGGCGGCTTTGCTGCCAATACTTTTCAAGACACGCGGCCCCTCTTCGGCATGGATGGTGATGCCTTCGAAGTCGTGGTACGCCACCATGTCGTGCAATTGGGCCGAGTAGAAGTTGCTTTGCGAGAGACCGTCCTTCAGGCACGCCACCGCCACACCCGCGGTGGTGTGGGTGTGCATCACGCAGTGCGCGCCCTCGATGCCGCCGTGCAGCGTGGCATGCACCACAAAACCTGCAGGGTTGACCTTGTGGGACGAGCCGTCCAGCACATCGCCTTGCATATTGATCTTGACCAGGTTGCTGGCCGTGACCTCGCTGTAGTGCAGGCCAAAGGGGTTGATCAAAAAGTTTTTTTCGCCCCCTGTGGCGCTGTCGGGCAGGCGCAGCGTGATGTGGTTGTAGATCATCTCGGTCCAGCCGAGCATGGCAAACACGCGGTAGCAACTGGCCAGCTGGAGCCGCGCCTGCCATTCGTCGGGGTGCATGTGTGCCGGGGCAGGCACATCGGTGGGCACGGGTTTCAAAACGGCATTCATGGCGCGAACTCCAGTCAAAGGATCAGGACAACTCAAGCCTCGGCGGTGAAGCCGATGGTCTTGACGATGGGCGCCCACTTGGCGGTGTCCTTGCGGATCAGCTCGGACAAGTCGGCGGGCGTGCTGGACATGGCTTCCAGCCCAAAGGTGGCCAGGCCATCGGCCACGTCCTTGGACGCCAGCGCGGTCTTGACGGCGGCGTTCAGGCGCGCCACCACCTCAGGCGAAGCCTTGGCGGGCAGGAAGAATGCGAACCACTCGCTGTGCACCATGTCCTTGAGGCCTTGCTCGGCGTAGGTGGGCACATCGGGCGCGAAACGGTTGCGCTTGGCGCCAGACGTGGCCAGGATGCGCACCTTGCCCGTGGGCAGGTGCTGGGTGATGTCGCCGATGGGGCCGCTGACGGCCGCGATCTGGCCGCCCAGCAAGTCCAGCATGGCCGGTTGCGTGCCACGGTAAGCCACATGCTTGATCTCGACACCCGCATGGCGACCCAGCAAAGCGCCCACAAAGTGCGGCGTGGAGCCTGCGGCGGGCGAGCCGAAGTTGGCCTGCGCCGGGTTGGCCTTGGCCCAGGCCATGAAGTCGTTGATGTTCTTGACGCTGTCGGGCACGGCGGGGCCGACGGCAAAGCCGAAATCGAACACGCAAGCCAACGACACGGGGCTCAAGTCGGTGGCCGGGTCGTAGCTCAATTTTTTGTAGATGTGCGGGTAAATCGTCAGCATCGAGGTGGGCGTTTGCAGCATGGTCGCGCCGTCAGCGGGTTGGCTCTTGACGTACTGGATGGCGATCTGGCCACCGGCGCCGGTCTTGTTTTCGACCACAGCGGCCTTGGCATAGGTGCCGGTCAGGCGGGTGGCCACGCGGCGGCAGGTGGTGTCCGATGTGCCGCCTGCGGCAAAGCCGGTGACGATCTTGAGGTTTTCAATCTGGGCCTGGGCCATGACCTGCTGGCCCAGGGTGGCCAGCACAGCGCCAGCACTGGCGGATTGAACGAATTGACGACGGGAAATGCTCATGAAAGTCTCCTGTTGAAAGTTAAAACACACGCACAAAAATCAAGATTCATCGCGCAGCCAATGGACCGCGCCCGAATGGGTGACCGCCCCCTGGTGGCTGGGGCGGACGGTCAAAGCATACTTCTCCAGCAAGCCGCCGTGCGGCGCCGCAGCGACAGCGGGCAACTGGGCCAGGCGCTGCGCCAGTTCGACGTCGCTCAGCTGCACGGCAATGCTGCGGGCCTCGGGCCGGGCGTCGATGGTGATCATGTCGCCATCGCGCAGCGCGGCAATCGGGCCTTTGTCGGCGGCTTCGGGGCCCGCGTAGCCAATGCACAGGCCCCGCGTGGCACCCGAAAAACGCCCGTCGGTGAGCAAGGCCACCTTGTCGCCCATGCCCTGCCCGTAGAGCAAGGCGGTGATGCCCAGCATCTCGCGCATGCCCGGGCTGCCCTTGGGGCCTTCGTTGCGGATCACGATCACATCGCCCGGCTGGTAGCGCATGGCCTGCACGGCGGCCTGGGCTTGCTCTTCAGATTCAAACACCCGCGCAGGGCCTTGGTGCACCAGGGTCTTGAGCCCGGCGGTCTTGAGCAACGCACCATCCGGGCACAGATTGCCCTTGAGCACGGCCAGGCCCCCGTCCATCGACAAGGCCTGCTCCACCGAATGCACCACCTGGCCATCGGGCGCGTTGGCCGTGGCGAGTTCCTGCGCCAGTGTGCGGCCGGTGTAGGTCAGCACATCGCCATGCAGGTGACCGGTGCGCAGCAATTCGCGCAGCACCACGCCTGCGCCGCCGATGTAGAACATGTCGCGCGCCAGGTATTGGCCGCCGGGGCGCAAGTCGGCAATCAGCGGGGTACGGGCAAACACTTCGGCCACATCGTCCAGATGAAAACGGATGCCCGCTTCGTGGGCAATCGCCGGGATGTGCAGCGCCGCGTTGGTGGAGCCGCCCGTGGCCGAGACCACCGCGCAGGCGTTTTCGAGTGCCTGGCGCGTGACGATGTCACGAGGCAGGGGCGCATCGCCCATCACCGCCGCCATCAGGGCCTTGGCAGCGCGGCGCAGCAGGGGCGCCCGTTCGCTGAAGACCGCTGGCACCATGCTGGAGCCGATGGGGGCGAGACCCAGCGCCTCGGACACCATGCCCATGGTGTTGGCCGTGAACTGCCCGGCGCAAGCGCCTGCTGTGGGCAAGCAGGCGCGGCTGATGGCATCGAGTTCGTCCTGCGTGGCATCGCCTGCCAGCACCTTGCCAATGGTTTCGTAGGTGTCCACCACGTTCAGGTCGCGGCCATTCACGCCCGGCGTCTGCCCGGGCAAGGCCGAGCCGCCGTGCACGAACACGCTGGGCACATTGCAACGCACCATGCCCATCATCAAACCGGGCAGGTTCTTGTCGCAGGCCCCGATGCCATAGATGCCGTCCCATTGGTGGCCACGCACCGAGGCCTCCACGCTGTCGGCGATCAGCTCGCGCGAGATCAGCGAAAACCGCATGCCCGAATGCGCCATGGTCAGGCCATCGGACACCGACACCACCGGGCATTCGTGGGGCGTGCCGCCAGCGGCATAAATGCCGGTCTTGGCATGCTGCGCCTGGTCGCGCAGATTGAGGTTGCAAGGGCTCATCTCGCCACCGGTGTGGAACACACCGATGTGCGGACGGGCAATATCTTCCTCGTCCTGGCCCAGCGCATGCAAAAAACTGCGCGTGGTGGCGCGGATCGTGCCTTCGTAAATCGTGGCCGAGCGGAATTTGCGGGGTGGTTTGTCGGTACTCATGACAGCCCCCTTCAGTAGGTTTGGCCAGGGGTGGCTGCAGGCACCACCACTTGCTTGAAGTGCGCGGCCAGGTCAGCGGTCTGGCGCATCAGGATTTGCGTGTCCAGCCCCACGGCCACGAAGACCGCGCCCAGCTTGAGGTACTGCGCGGCCAACTGCCGGTCGGGCGTGAGGATGCCGGGGGCCTTGCCTGCTTTCAGGATGCGGGCAATCGCATCGGCAATGGCCGCCTGCACATCGGGGTGCGCCGCATTGCCCACATGACCCATGGACGCGGAAAGGTCTGCCGGGCCGATGAACACACCGTCCACACCCGGTGTGGCGGCAATCGCGTCCAGGTTCTTCAGCGCTTCAAGCGATTCGACCTGCACCAGCAGGCAAACCTCGTCGTTGGCACGCTGGAAGTAGTCGCTGTAATGGCCCCAGCGCGAAGCGCGGGCACCGGCCATGCCGCGCACACCACCCTGGCCATCGTTTTGCGGGTAGCGCATGGCCTGCACCAGTTGCGCGGCCTGCTCGGGCGTGTCCACCATGGGCACCAGGATGTTTTGAGCACCCAGGTCCAGGTACTGTTTGATGAGCGCGGTGTCACCCACCGGCACACGGGCCACCGCGTGGCTACCGGGGTAAGCGGCCAGGGTTTTGAGCTGGGCGAGGATGCGGTTCAGGTCGTTGGGGGAGTGTTCGCCGTCGATGACCAGCCAGTCAAATCCAGCGAGAGCACAGATTTCGGCGGTGTAGTCGTTGGCCAGGCCCATCCACAGACCGATCTGGGGGCGTTTGTCTTGGAGGGCTTTTTTGAAAAGATTCACAGGGGTGTTCATGGGTCAGGTCCTCTTTTTAAAGGTGCCAAGGTTTGCAAGCTGTCGGTGCCGGGGTGGCGGTTTGGGCGATGTGGCAAAGCGAAGCGCCTCTGAGCCCGGGCCGCCACACCGGCACCGACAGCTCCGCGCTCACAGAAAACGAAGGCACGTGTTTAAACAAAGCGGAATTCCAGCTTGCCCAAAGGCCCGTAGTCCGCATCGAACACATCGCCCACCTTGGCCAGTGCAGGTTTGGTGAACGAACCGGCCAGCACGATCTCGCCCGCCTGCAGGTGTTCACCCCAAGGGGCCAGCTTGTTGGCCAGCCAGGCGATGCCCACGGCAGGATGCCCCTGCACACCCGCAGCCAGGCCCGTTTCTTCGACCACGCCGTTCTGGCGCAGTACCGCGCCGCACCAAGGCAGATCGGTGGTCAGTGAATCGACCCGCTTGGCCCCGAGCACGATGCCCGCGTTGGCGGCGTTGTCGCTGATGGTGTCGAACACCCGGCGCATGACCTTGGTGTGGCGGTCGAACTGCTCGATGCGCGAATCGATGATCTCGATCGCGGGCGTCACGTAATCGGTGGCCTCCAGCACCTGCTGCACCGTCACATTCGGGCCGCGCAGTTCATTCTTGAGGATGAAGGCCAGCTCCACCTCGACACGCGGCGCGATGAAGTTCGTGAACGGAATGTCCAGCACCTGGCCGGGTGTGCAGGTGTAAAGCATGTCATCCAGCAGCGTGCCGTAGTCGGGCTCGTCGATCTGGCTGGACACCTGCATGGCGCGGCTGGTGAGGCCAATCTTGTGGCCGATCATGGTGCGCCCTTCGGCGAACTTGATCTGCATCCAGGCGCGATTGATGCGGTAGCCGTCTTCGATGGTCATGCCCGGGAAGCGCTTGGAAAAGTGCTCGATCTGCACGCGGGATTTTTCGGACTGGTTGAGCTCGTGTGCGAGCTGCTGGATTTGGTCTTCGGTGAACACGGACATGGCTCAGGCCTTGTTGAAAAGCGGATGGAGGTTGCTGTGCTTGGCGTCAAACACTTCGGGACCGACGTCAATCTGCAGTGTGATGCCGATGTGGCGCTGCGCCATGACGGGTGCGAAGAAGGCCTTGGCCACTTCGAGCAAGGTTTGTCCTGCGCGTTGCTGGGTGGCCTCGCTGCGGCCTCGGCCCATGCGCACGTTCAGGTACACAAAGGCGTAGTCGCCCGTACCACCCGCTGCCTGGCCCGCCGCGCCGCCATCGGCCACAGCGTAGTGCGGCGCGGGGTAGGCCAGCACGCGCGTGCCGCCAGTCGGGAAGACCTGCTTGCCTGCTTCGTCTTGCACGGTGAGCATGGCGTCGGCCATCTGGCGACACAGCGTGGTCATGTGGACTTCGGCGTCCAACTGGCCGGTGTAGAGGATCACAAGATGGGGCATATGACGTCCTTTGACTTTGTCATCGAGGCAGAAATTTTTGTCATCCTCGGGCTTGACCCGAGGATCCATGGATGGTGGGGCATGGATCCCGGATCAAGTCCGGGATGACACAGTCTTTGTAGGTCGGACCTTCAGGTCCGACGTTGGTAGTTTGGCAAAGGCCCATGTCGGGGCTGAAGCCACTGACCTGCGCAGATGCATCATGTTCACAGCCTTGTGCTCACAGCGGTGTACCCCTGCGCGCTGCTGGCCTGCGCCGCCGGAATGTGCTCACCCTTTTGCGGCGTCACTTCAAAAATCGCGTTGAGCTGGCCGGTGCCCGATGCGCCAAAGTACGGCGTGACGATCTCGGCAGCGCCGTCGTAGTCGGTCCAGCCCAGCGCGCCCAGCAGCATGGCGGTGTCGTGCATGAAGCCTTCACCGTGGCCCTTGCTGGCGTACTCGGGCAGCATTTCGCAAAAGGCTTTCCACTCGCGCTGGTCCCACATGCGCAACACCTGCTCGTCGAGTTTTTCCAGGAAGGGGCTCCAGATTTTGTGCGCGAATTCCGGGGCCAAGCCGTTTTGTGCAAAACGGTGACTGAGCGAACCGCTGGCCAGAAAAGCCACCTTGCCGTCGTAATGCTTTTCGACCGCTTCGCGCATGGCCCAACCCAGACGGGCGCTGTCATTGAGGTAGTGCGAGGTGCACAGGGCCGAGACCGAGACCACCTTGAAGTGCTGGTCTTCGTTCATGTAGCGCAGCGGCACCAGCGTGCCGTATTCGGGCTGAAGACTGGTGGCATCGTGCGCCAGGGTTTCCACACCGTAGTCGTTGGCCACCTTGGCCAGCAGATGCCCCAAAGCCGGGTTGCCGGGCGACTCGAACGCCATGTTGCTGATGAAGTGCGGCAACTCATTGCTGGTGTACACGCCCTTGAAATGCGGCGCGCAGTTGATGTGGTAACTGGCGTTGACCAGCCAGTGCGTGTCGAACACCACCAAGGTGTCCACGCCCATGGCGCGGCAGCGGCGGCTGATTTCCTTGTGGCCGTCGATGGCGCTTTGGCGGGTGCCAAAACGGGGGCCAGGAATCTCACTCAGGTACATGCTGGGCACGTGGGTGATCTTGGCAGCGAGGGCGAGTTGTCCCATGGTGGTTTCCTTTTCAGCTCTCGGCAGTGATGCCCGCCTTGCGGATCACCTGCGCGTATTTGTCGGTCTCGCTGCGGATGAAGGCCGCAAAGCGCTCGGTTGTGGCCGCCAGCGAGACGATGCCGCCGTCCGCAAAGGCCTGCACCACGGCGGGCGCCTGCAAGGCTTTGTTGATTTCACTGTTCAGGCGCTGCACCACCGCATCGGGCGTGCCACTGCGCGTGAGGATGCCGTTCCACGAATTGGACTCGATGGGCAAGCCCTGCTCGGTGAGTGTGGCGATCTGCGGCGCCAGCGGCGAGCGTTTGGCCGTCGCCATGCCGATCGACACCAGCTTGCCGCTTTGCACATGCTGGCGGAACTCGGGCCAGTTGCCAAACATCACCGTGACCTGACCACCGATCAGATCGTTGAGCGCCGGGGCCTGGCCCTTGTAGGGCACGTGGATCATTTCGATGCCCGCCTGCGCTTCGAGCATGGCCCCCGCGATGTGGGCTGAAGTGCCCGCGCCGAACGAGGCGTAGCTGAGCTTGCCGGGTTGCTTTTTGGCTGCGGCAATCAAATCGGCCACGGTCTTGAGGCCACTGCCGGGGTGCGTGGCCAGCACATGCTCGGACATGCCCATCAGGCCGACCGGACGCAGATCGCGCAGGCCGTCGTAGGGCAGGTTTTTCACCAAGGTCTGGTTGACGCAGAAGCTGTTGGCCACGGTGACCAGGGTGTAGCCATCAGGCTGCGATTTGGCGGCCAGGTCCACACCCAGCACCGTGCCCGCGCCGGGCTTGTTGTCCACCACCACACTCTGCCCCAAGGCCTTGGTCAGATCGGCGGCGACCAAACGCGTGACCACATCGGTCGTGCCGCCGGGCGGGAAAGGCACGATCAGGCGGATCGGTTTGGCGGGCCAAGCCTGTGTCTGGGCCTGTGCAGCCCAAGGCACGGCCGCCGCAGCGGCGCCCAGCAAAAGTTCGCGGCGCTGCATGCTCACATGCCCCAGTGTGGGATGTGGTGCGAGCCCATCGACACTGCGACGTTTTTCGGTTCGCAGAACACTTCGTAGCTCCAGGTGCCCCCTTCGCGGCCCGTGCCACTGGCTTTGGTGCCGCCAAAGGGCTGACGCAGGTCGCGCACGTTCTGGCTGTTGACGAAGCACATGCCAGCTTCCACCGCAGCAGCCACGCGGTGCGCTTTGCCCAGGTTTTCGGTCCAGACGTAGCTGGAGAGGCCGTATTCGATGTCGTTGGCTTTTTCAATGGCATCGGCCTCGTCCTTGAAGGGGATGAGGCAGGCCACAGGGCCGAAGATTTCTTCTTGCGCGATGCGCATGCGGTTGTCGACGTCGGCAAACACAGTGGGCCAGACGAAGTTGCCGTTCTTCACTTGTGCGGGCAGGTCGGCGGCGTAGCCGGGTTGGTCCAGACCACCGCAGAGCATGGTCGCGCCTTCTTTGGGGCCCAGCTCGATGTAGCTGCGCACCTTGGCCAGATGGGCCTTGCTGATCATCGGGCCGACGATGGTTTTCTCATCGAGCGGGTCGCCCACGGTGATGCGTTTGGCGCGCTCGGCAAATTTGGCAGCAAAGTCGGCGTAGATGCTTTGCTGCACCAGGATGCGGCTGCCTGCGGTGCAGCGCTCGCCGTTGTTGCTGAAGATCATGAAGATGGCAGCGTCCAAAGCACGGTCCAGGTCGGCGTCTTCAAAGATCACGAAGGGACTCTTGCCGCCGAGTTCCATGCTGAACTTCTTGAGGCCCGCGCTTTGCACAATGCGGTTGCCCGTGACGGTGGAGCCGGTGAAGCTGATGGCGCGCACATCGCGGTGCGAGACCAGGGGCTCGCCCGCTTCCTTGCCGTAACCATGCACCAGGTTGAGCACGCCAGCAGGCACGCCAGCCTCCAGCGCCAGCTCGCCCAGACGCGCAGCCGTCAAAGGCGACAGCTCGCTCATCTTCAGCACGGCGGTGTTGCCAAAGGCCAGGCACGGCGCGACCTTCCAGGTGGCGGTCATGAAGGGCACGTTCCAGGGGCTGATCAGCGCACACACGCCCACCGGGTGGAACAGCGTGTAGTTCAGGTGCGTGGGCGTGGGGTAGGTGTGGCCGTCCACACGGGTGCACATCTCGGCGAAGTAATGGAAGTTGTCGGCCGCACGCGGCACGAGTTGCTTGCCGGTCTGGCTGATGGTCTGGCCGCAGTCTCGGGTTTCAGTTTCCGAAATTTCGGGGACGTGCTTGGTGATCAGGTCGCCCAGCTTGCGCATGATCTTGGCGCGCTCGGTGGCGGGCGTGGCGGCCCACTTGGGGAAGGCCGCTTTGGCGGCGGCCACGGCAGCATTGACTTCCGCTTCGCCGCCCGAGGCGACTTCGGCCAACACCTCTTGGGTGGCGGGGTTGATGGTTTCGAAGTAGTCGCTGCCCGCGACGGATTGGCCGTTGATGAGGTGGTTGATTTTCATGTTCTGTCTCCTGTCACTGTCTTGATTGCACTATCATTCCCGCGCACGCGGGAATCCATGCAGGCAAGGCGCCAACACCATGGATCCCCGCATGCGCGGGGATGACGATAAGTGGTTTACGGTCTGTATACGTCATGCTCACGCAGCAACAATGATGTTGGTCAATGCCCCGATGCCTTCGATCTCGGTGACGATCACGTCGCCAGGGTTCACGTTGACCACGCCGTCGGGCGTGCCGGTCAGGATCAAATCGCCGGGGTTGAGCGTCATGAAGCTGCTGAAATATTCGATCAGCGTGGGAACATCGAAAATCATGTCGGCCGTGGAGCCGCTTTGCGTGACCTGGCCGTTGACAGTGGTCTGCAGCTTGAGCGCCATCGGGTTGGGGACGTCGGCCGCATCGACGAGCCAAGGGCCAATCGGTGTGCAGGTGTCGCGGTTTTTCACGCGCAGGTTGGGGCGGTACCAGTTTTCGAGGTAGTCGCGGATGGCGTAGTCGTTGGCCACGCTGTAGCCCGCGATGAAGTCGTAGGCGTCGGCCTTCTTCACGCGGCGTGCCGTGCGACCGATCACCACCGCCAGCTCGCACTCGTAATGCATGAACTTCACATCATCGGGGCGATAGGTCATGGCCTTGTGCCCGATCAGCGAGGCCTCGCCCTTCATGAAGGCCAGTGGTTCTTCCGGTGCCTTGAAGGCCAGCTCCTTGGCATGGTCGGCGTAGTTCAGGCCCAGCGCGATCACGGTGCGCGGCTGAGGCACCGGTGCCAATGGCGGCAACCAGACGACCTCGTCAAAACCCACCCGGCGACCGGCGTGAGGCCCTTGGGTCAGCCACAGCTGACCGTCCGATTCGATGGCTTTGTGGATGCCACCCGACCAGGCGACGCGTGCGTGCTTCATGCGGCACCTCCTTGCAGGCGAACGGTTTGTTGCAGGCTGACAAAGCCTGGCGCTGAAATCATGACGCGGTCGCCATGGCGGGCCTTGGGGCGTGTGCCGTCGGGCAGGCAGTCGGTGCCCACCATCAGCACATCGCCTGGCTGCAAGCTCATGAATTCGCTCACATCGGCCAGCAGTGTGGCGATGTCGCGCACCATGGACGACAAGCGGACACGCTGCACCACGGCATCGTTCAGGCGCACTTCAATTTCCAGCTGGTTCCAGTCGTTCAAGGCCTGGCATGCGGTGGTTTGCAAGGGCAAGGCCAGGTAACCATCGCGGCAGCGGAACTTGATTGGCGGGCGGTAATAGCTCATGTGCGGCACAGACCAGTCGCACAGCAAGACCCCGGCGCTCACCTGCCCCCCATCGCCGATGACCAGCCCCAGCGTGCCGCCCACATCGACTTCCTGGATGCCGTCTTCTAGCAGCAAGTCATGCCCCGCCGGGTTGAAGGTGTTGGCGCTCTTGACGTAAAGCACAGGCGCCTTGGGCGGTGCCTTGTGCGGCTCGTCGCTCATGCGCGGCGCACGAATGTCCCACTCTCGGCGAAAGTTGAGCAAGGTGCCATACACCGTGCCCTCGGGTTGCCAGCTTGTTTGCGGCATCCGGTTGATCTGCATAGATTTACTCCTCATCCCATGTTGGTGGCGTGCCGTCCTGCGGTGCTTGCAGGGCGATCACGCCGTCGAGCAATTCGTACAAAGCGGTCAATTTGGTCTTGCCCAGTTCGCGCTCCATCCAGGCGTAATGCGCCTCGATGGATTCGGACAAGGCCTGCACCTTGGCCAGGCCCTGGGCCGTGGCCCGCACCACGGTGCGGCGCGCGTCTTGCGGGCAGCGTGCGCGATCGATCAGGCCATCGCGCTCCATCCGGGTCAGCACCCCGGTCAGGCTGGGACCCAGCAGATAAGCCTCGCGCGCCACACGGCCCGTCTCGACCCCGGCGGCCTCATCGGCATGCTCGCCCAGCACGCGCAACACCCGCCATTGCTGGTCGGACAGCCCGTGCGCACGCAAGCTGGGCCGCGTGTGCGCCATGACCGCCTCGCGTGCTTCCAACAGCAGGCGAGGCAAATTCCGGTGGACGAATGGGGTGCTGGTCTTCATTTATTTAACATGTTAAATGATTTTCACCCTCCGCAACCCCGGGACAACCCTGAGCCCTGGCCCAAACCATTACAGTTTGCGCATGCCGACATGTCTTGAACTGCTGGGGCTGAGCGCCCCCATCCTCCAAGCCCCCATGGCCGGAGTGCAAAACCACCGCCTGGCCGCCGCCGTTTGCAATGCAGGCGGTCTGGGCGCCTTGCCTGCGGCCATGCTGAGTGCCAGCGACTTGCAAGCGCAGTTGCAGGCCCTGAGCCAGGCCACCGACAAACCCTACAACGTCAACTTCTTTTGCCACGCGGTGCCCACACCCGATGCCGCCAAAGAAGCCGCCTGGCGCCAACAACTGCTGCCGCATTACCGCGAACTGGGCCTGGATGCGACCGACATCCCCAGCGGCCCGGGCCGGGTGCCGTTCAACCACGACAGCGCCGATGTACTGGCCCCATTTCGCCCTGCGGTGGTCAGCTTTCACTTCGGACTGCCCTCTGCCGAGCTGGTGGACCGCGTCAAAAGTTGGGGCTCGCTGATCTTGTCTTCGGCCACCACGGTGGAGGAAGCCCTCTGGCTGCAAGACCAAGGCGTCGATGCCGTGATTGCGCAAGGGCTGGAAGCCGGTGGGCATCGGGGCATGTTCCTCACCAGCGACGTGTCCACCCAAATGGGCAGCCTGGCTTTGTTGCCGCAAATCGTTGAAGCTGTGCGCGTGCCCGTCATTGCCGCCGGGGGCATCGCCCACGCGGCGAGCGTGCAAGCGGCCAAAGCACTGGGCGCGGCAGGCGTTCAGATCGGCACCGCCTATTTGTGCAGTGATGAAGCCACCACCAGCGCCTTGCACCGCGCCGCACTGCGCTCGCCTGCAGCGCGGCACACGGCATTGACCAATGTCTTCACCGGACGGCCTGCACGGGGCATCGTCAACCAGGCCATGCAAGCGCTGGGGCCCATCAGTCCGCTGGCCCCGGCTTTTCCGCTGGCCACAGCGGCCATGGGCCTTTTGCGCACAGCCGCCGAAGCCCAAGGCAGCAGCGACTTCACGCCCCTGTGGGCGGGCCAGAACACGGCCCACATCCAGGCGTGCCCCGCGGCCGACATCACACACGACTTCATCGCCGCCTGGCGGGATTGATCAGGCACACTACAGCGCTCCCTCCCCGCTTGCCTCCGACACTGCACATGGCCAAAGACAAATCGATTTACACCTGCACCGAATGCGGTGGCACCAGCGCCCGCTGGATGGGCAAATGCCCCAGCTGCAATGCCTGGAACACCCTGATCGAAGGCTCGGCCGAGCCTGCTGCGGGTAAAAACCGCTTTGGCTCGGTGCATGCCTCGCTGGCACCCACCTCTGAAGTGCTGCCGCTGTCGCAAATCGAGGCGGCCGACTTCGAGCGCCACCCCACCGGCATTGACGAGCTGGACCGGGTGCTGGGCGGTGGCATGGTCGAAGGCGGCGTGGTGCTGATCGGCGGCGACCCGGGCATTGGCAAATCCACCTTACTGCTGCAGGCGGTGGATGCACTGCAGCGCGGTGGCATGAACACCCTGTATGTGACCGGCGAAGAAAGCGGCGCGCAAGTGGCCATGCGCTCGCGCCGCCTGGGCCTGCCGGATTCACTGGTGCCGGTGCTGCCTGAAATCCAGCTTGAGAAAATCCTGCACACCTTGCAGTCGCGCCAGCCGAACATCGCCATCATTGACTCGATCCAGACGGTGTATTCAGACCAATTGACCAGCGCCCCCGGCTCGGTGGCCCAGGTGCGCGAATGCGCGGCCCATCTCACGCGCACCGCTAAAGCCACCGGCACCACCATCGTGCTGGTGGGCCACGTGACCAAAGAAGGCGCCCTGGCTGGCCCCCGCGTGCTGGAGCACATGGTGGACACGGTGCTCTACTTTGAGGGCGACACACATTCCAACTTCCGCCTGATCCGCGCTATCAAGAACCGGTTTGGGGCTGTGAACGAGATTGGCGTTTTTGCCATGACCGAAAAAGGCCTCAAGGGCGTGAGCAACCCCAGCGCCATCTTTTTGAGCCAGCACACCGAGCCCGTGCCCGGCAGCTGCGTGATGGTCACGCTCGAAGGCTCACGGCCCTTGTTGGTGGAGATTCAAGCCCTGGTGGACAGTGGCGGGCCCAGCCCGCGCCGCCTGTCGGTGGGTCTGGAACGCGACCGACTGGCCATGCTGCTGGCTGTGCTGCACCGCCATGCGGGCGTGGCCTGCATGGACCAGGATGTGTTTGTGAACGCCGTGGGCGGCGTGCACATCCGCGAGCCCGCCGCCGACTTGGCCGTGATGCTGGCCATCACCAGCAGCCTGCGCGGCAAGCCCCTGCCCAAGGGCTTCATCGCCTTTGGCGAAGTGGGCCTGGCCGGTGAAGTGCGCCCGGCCCCGCGCGGCCAGGACCGCCTCAAAGAAGCCGCCAAACTGGGCTTCAAGGTGGCGGTGGTGCCTAAGGCGAATGCCCCCAAGAAAAACGACAAAGCCTTCGAGGGCCTGACGATTTACCCGGTGGACCGGATCGAAGAAGCGATGCAAGTGGTGCGGGGGCTGGACTGAGGGTTGGGGACTCAGCCCCGTTGAAAGGTTGGTCATACCGGACTTGATCCAGCATCCATGCTCCCGCCATACCTGACTTGATCAGGTATGCATACCTCTGTCATACCGGACTTGATCCGGTATCCAGGCTATTGGGCACGGTGCGCATGGACCCCGGGTCTTCGCCCGGGGTGACATTGATGCTTTGCCCGAGGTGGCATTGACACTTCGCCCGAGGTGGCCTTGACGCTTCGCCCGGGGAGGCATTAAGGCTCCGAGCGAGGCGACATTGATGCTTTGATCAGGGCAAGCTTCACGCTCGACCCAAGCTCATTGCATGAACGGACAAGGCACAATCTCCACCCATGAGTTTCACCAAAATCCTGGCCCCCGTGGCCATCATCCTTCTCACTGTGGGCGCCTGGCGCCAATTTGGCTGGGCCGGCATCGCGCTGGCGGGCGGCAGCATCGTCATGTGGATCTTGCTGCACTTCACGCGCATGCTGACCATCCTCAAAAAAGCCTCTGACCGCCCCATTGGCCACGTGGCCAGCGCCGTCATGCTCAACGCCAAGCTCAAAAAAGGCGTCAGCCTGATGCATGTCATCGCCATGACACGTTCCCTGGGCAGCCTGCAAAGCCCTAAGGACGAGCAGCCAGAAGTCTTCACCTGGACCGATGCCGGTCAATCCTCGGTCACCTGCACCTTTGTGGGCGGCAAACTGACCGAATGGACACTGCAGCGCCCCGAGTGAACCGGGGCCTTCCAGCCCGTAAAATGCTTCTTTTGCAGCTTGCAAAACCTCTCACTCTTTAAGGACACTTCGATGAGCGTTGTCATCCCTTCCATGTCTGACCGTGACGGCAAAATCTGGATGGACGGCCAGATGGTCGATTGGCGCGATGCCAAGATCCACGTGCTGAGCCACACCCTGCACTACGGCTGCGGCGCTTTTGAGGGCGTGCGCGCTTACAAAACCGACAAGGGCACTGCCATCTTCCGCCTTGAAGAGCACACCGACCGCCTGTTCAACAGCGCCAAGATCCTGCGCATGGCCATCCCTTTCACCAAGGAACAGGTCAACGAAGCCCAGTGCGCCGTGATCCGCGAAAACCAACTGGAAAGCGGCTACATCCGCCCCTTGACTTGGATCGGTGACAAGAAGCTGGGCGTGAGCCCCAAGGGCAACACCATCCACGTGATGGTCGCCGCCTGGACCTGGGGCGCCTACCTGGGCGAAGAAGGCATGAAACGCGGCATCCGCGTGAAAACCTCCAGCTACACACGCCACCACGTCAACATCACCATGACGCAGGCCAAGGCGGTGAGCAACTACACCAACTCCATCCTGGCCAACATGGAAGTGACCGACGACGGTTACGACGAAGCCCTCTTGCTGGACACAGCCGGTTTCGTGTCCGAAGGCGCTGGCGAGAACATCTTTGTGGTCAAGAACGGCGTGATCTACACCCCTGACCTGTCGTCCGGAGCGCTCAACGGCATCACCCGCAACACGGTGTTCCACATCGCCAAGGACCTGGGCCTGGAGATCGTGCAAAAGCGCATCACCCGCGACGAGGTCTACATCGCCGACGAGGCCTTCTTCACCGGCACCGCCGCAGAAGTCACCCCCATTCGTGAACTCGACCGCATCGAACTGGGCTCGGGCAGCCGCGGCCCGATCACCGAAAAAATCCAGAACGCGTTCTTTGACATCGTCAACGGCCGCAACCCCAAGTACGCCCACTGGCTGACTTTGGTTTAAGGACAACACACATGAGCAACACCATTGAACTTCTGGCATCGGATCTGAACCCCCAAGGTGGCGTCTTCTGCCCCAGCCCCAAAGCCGACATGAAACTGTGGAACAGCCACCCCAAGGTCTACCTGGACGTGGCCAAAACCGGCCAAGCCAAGTGCCCTTATTGCGGCACGGAGTACAAATTGAAAGCTGGTGAGGTGGTGGGTCACCACCACTGAGCGCCACATGGTCTCAACCGAAGTCATCGTCACCACCTACAACAACCCGACAGCGCTTCACTTTGCGCTGCTGGGTCTGGCAGGGCAAACCACTCAGGATTTCCGGGTATGCATTGCAGACGATGGCTCAGGGCCTGCCACCCGTGAGGTTGTGGACCGCTGGCAAAACAGCCTTGGCGCAGACCGATTTCGCCATGTCTGGCATCCAGACAATGGGTTTGCCAAGAACGAGATTCTGAACAAAGCCATTGCCTCATCGAATGCCGATTACCTGATCTTCATTGACGGCGATTGCATTGCATCGCCGGGCTACATTCAGCGGCATTTCGATCTTCGCCACCCTGGCCAATTCGTGAGCGGCAGCCTGATCCGGATGCCTCTGGATGTCAATAAACTGCTGACGGACGGCCTGATCACCTCCAGGACTATTTTTCAGCTGACTTGGCTCAAAGCGCATGGCTGCGTCACACGCTTGGGAACCTGGCTGAAAACCGCCTCACTGCCTTTGGCCTTGGCCAATTTTCTGGAACTGATTTCACCCGTCAAAAAAGTCTGGAACGGCTGCAACAGTGCTGGCTGGCGAGCTGACTTGCTCAAGGTCAACGGCTTTGACGAGGCGATGAAATACGGCGCTGAAGATGTGGAAATGGGCGTGCGTCTGAACAACGCGGGCATCCAAGGCCGGCACAACCGGTACACAGCGCCGTTGCTGCACATCGAACACGCTCGTGGTTATGCTGACCCTGTGGTGGCTGCTGCCAACAAGCGTTACATGAAATCTGTGCGTCGGTCTGGCCGCGCCTGGACGGCCCAAGGCATTGTCAAATCAGACGGCCCCTCCTTTCTCACGCATGGTGCTTCATGATGCCCACATCCGAACGAAAAACCACGCTGTCGATTGGCATCCTGACCAAAAACGAAGCCCGGCTCATTGGCCACTGCATTGAAAGCGCCTTGTTTGCCGACGAAGTGATCGTGCTCGACAGCGGCAGCACAGACAACACCTTGGCGATTGCACAACAACTGGGCGCCAAAACATACACCAGCGCTGACTGGCAAGGCTTTGCCGTTCAACGCAACCGCTTGCTTGAGCGTGTCACCAGCGACTACATCTTTTTTCTGGATGCGGATGAGATCATCACGCCGCAATTGCAATCCGAAATCACCGCCATTGTTCAATCCGGCGCCACTGGCGTATGGAAAGTTCGTTGGACCGTGGTCGCTTACGGCCATGTCCTGAACCATTTCAAGTCCAATGCCAGCATGGAGCGCTTGTTCCCTGCCGCCTTGATTGACCATTACAAAGGCGTCGTTCACGAAGAAGCCGTGCTCCGATCAAGCGGTCATGTTCAGCGGCATGTGATGAAGCACCGATTGCTGCACCACTCCAGACAGAGCATCCGCGCCAGCCTCGAAAAGCTGACCCAATACGCTTTGCTGGGCGCCGCCAAACGGCATGCTGCTGGCAAGCGCGGTGGCATTTGGCGAGGTATTTTCTCGGCCATGGCCTCGTTCTTTCGGACCTACTTTTTTCGAGGTGGTTTTCTCGATGGTGGCCCAGGGTTCCTCTACTGCTACTTCGTCGCTTTGGAATGTTTCTTCAGGTATGTCGCCCTTGAATACGATCGCGACATGCTCAGCGAAAACGTCAGTCGATAAACAAGATGCACATCCTGATCTGCAACCACTCGCCAATTCCTGTCTTCGCCTACGGCGGAACAGAACGTGTGATTTGGGATCTGGGTAAAAGTCTGGTCGCGCAAGGCCATCAGATCACCTATCTGGTGCCACAAGGCTCAATTTGCCCCTTTGGCAATGTCATCACTTGGGAACCGAATGAAGATTGGCGGGACAAAATTCCGCATGGCATCGATGTGGTCCACCTTCAATTCAATCCAGGTGCCAACATCGATTGCGATCATCCATGGCTGATCACTCAGCATGGCAATTCGGATGTTGGTGAAAAACTGCCGCTGAACACCGTTTTCGTGTCCGCCAATCATGCCCGGCGACACGGCGCTGATTGCCATGTTCATAACGGACTGGACTGGTCAAGTTACGGTCCTGTTGATCTCAAAAACAATCCTTCGGACTATTTTCATTTTTTAGGCAAAGCCGCTTGGCGAGTCAAAAATGTCCGCGGCGCCATAGACGTTTGCCGCGCTGCCCATAAGAAACTGGTCGTCATGGGCGGCACTCGGCTGAATTTAAAACGCGGTTTTCGCTTTACCTGGTCACCTTCAATTTCATTTCTTGGCATGGTTGGAGGTGAGCAAAAATTTGAAGTCATGCGCCACTCGCGGGGATTGGTGTTCCCTGTCCGCTGGCATGAACCTTTTGGTCTGGCGGTCATTGAAAGTCTGTATTTTGGATGCCCCGTTTTTTCAACACCGTACGGCGCATTACCAGAGCTTGTCACCGAGGAGTGCGGTCACTTGTCTGCACACATGTCCGACTTATCCATGGCATTGAACAAAAACACATTCAATCGCCAAGAATGTCATCAACGCGCAACGCAACAATTCAACGCCGATGTCATGGCAAAGAAATATCTGGCCATTTACGAACGCGTGATTTCTGGTGAATTTCTGAACCATTCGCCCCCCGTCATGCGAGAGACCGCCGTCCAGCTGCCCTGGCATCTCGACTGACCCTTGAATCGCAACAAGGTGAGATTACAGCCTCACCTCAAAGCAAGCACCACAGCCCTGACTTTCAGTGCAGCGCACCACGCCGTGGTGCCGCTCCACAATGGATTTGACCAGCGACAGTCCCAGACCTACACCGCCCACGCGTTCGCTGGCGCCGGGCAAGCGGAAGAAGGGTTCAAAGATCCGGTCGCGGTATTCGGGCGGCACACCGGAGCCGTTGTCGCACACGGTCAGCAACACCTGGTGCGGCTCTGATCGCAAGGACAACACAATGCCTTCGCCATCTGGGGCAGCAGCGCCATAGCGGCGGGCATTCTCCAGCAGATTGCGAACCATGCGGCGCAGCAGTTTGGCCACCCCCTGCACTTCCAGTGTGTGCATGCCGCTCGGCACGTCCAGCACAGCCCCCACCCGCGCGCATTCTTCGGCACACAAGCCCACCAGGTCCACCGCCTCGATGGTGCCCATGTCGGCCTCTTTGGCGTCCAGCCGACTGGCCAGCAAGATCTCGTCGATCAGCTGGTCCAGCTCGGCCATGTTGCGCAAAATTTCTTCTCGGGTGCGTTGGCGCATGTCAGCATTGGCAACATCCATCAATTCCATGCCCATGCGAATTCGGGCCAAGGGCGAGCGCAACTCGTGCGACGCATTGGCCAGCAAAGATTTTTGCGAAGCCATCAAGCCTTCGATGCGCTCAGCGGCCTGATTGAAACGGTGTGACAAATCGGCCACCTCGTCATCGCCTTGAACCGTGACACGGGCCGACAAATCACCCTCACCCCAGCGCTGCACTCCGCGCTGCAGGCCTTCCAGACGCTGCGTCAGGCGCCGCACCACGGGGTACAAACCCAGTGCCACAGCCAGACCGATCAGCCCCAGCATCCAGAAAAAACCATAGGGCGGCGTGGCCCACCAGGGCGGCTCCCGGTGCATGCGTGGCGGGGGGCGACCGTCTTCCCACTTACGCTGGATTTGCAATCGCATTTCACGGCCATCGGGCGTGGCAAATTCAAAGTGCAAGGGCGTGCCTGGTCGATGGCGCGGCGCAGAGGTACCAAGCACCTCGCCCCCGGGGGTCATGATCACCCAGTCGAGCGGCATCGGCGGCGGTGTGTTGTGCTCCATGCTGGCACGCCAGAACCAGCCCACCACCAACATCAAAACAGCCACACCAGCCACCACAGCCAGCCAGATGCGCAGGTACAAATGCCGGGACAAACCTTTGAACATCGCTCAGTCCTGTTGGCGTGCAAACACATAGCCCACGCCCCTGACGGTCAGGATGCGCTGTGGCGCTTTCGGATCGGCCTCAATGGCTGCACGGATGCGGCCCATGTGCACGTCGATCGAGCGGTCAAACGCTTCCAGCTCGCGCCCCCGCACGGCCTCCATGATCTGGTCGCGGGTCAGCACGCGGCCAGCGCGCTCGGCCAGCGCCACCAGCAAGTCAAACTGGTACGAGGTCAAGTCGCAAGCCTGACCTTTGACCGAAACCCGCCGGGCATCACGGTCGATCTCCAAAGAGCCAAACTGCATCGTCTGCGCACTGACGGCGGTATCGCTGCCCTTGCGGCGCAAGATGGCCTTGATGCGGGCCAGCAACTCGCGCGGCTCAAACGGTTTGGGCAGATAGTCGTCCGCCCCCATCTCCAGCCCAATGATGCGGTCCATCGGGTCACCCTTGGCCGTGAGCATGAGCACCGGCACCTGCCCCAGCGCACCAGGCAAGGAACGGATGCGCTGGCACACCTGCAAACCGTCCATGTCGGGCAACATCAGGTCAAGGATCACCAGATCCACGCCCGTCGTTTGCAAACGCGCCAAACCGGTTTGCGCATCGGGCGCATGGCTCACTGCAAAGCCCGAGGCACTCAGGTAATCCGACACCATGCCCGCCAGGCGGACATCGTCTTCAATCATCAATAGTTGCTGCATGAATTGATCATCCTCTTTGGGCGCGTGTCAGGCGTTTCGCTTTTGTAAAGCTGGGTAAATCTATCGGGTTTGCGAACATTTCGAGGATGGTACAGATGGACCCCGGATCAGGTCCGGGGTGACAGTGCTGGCGTCAGGGTGACAGTGTTGGCTTCGGGGTGACACGTGATGGTTTGTCATCCCGGCCTTGAGCCGGGATCCATGCAGACATTGGGGCACCGGCTCACTCGCTGCGCGCATGCACCCTTGAAGCCAGCGCCACCAAGAGCAGCACCGGCACACCCAGCCAAGCCGTCACCTGAAAGAACTGCGCGTAGCCGTAAGCGTTCACAAAGTCCCCCGAAAAACCCGCGATGAATTTGGGCAACAGCAGCATCATCGAGCTGAGCAGTGCGTACTGCGTGGCCGAATAACTGATGTTGGTCAGCGATGACAGATAGGCGATGAACGCAGCCGAGGCGATACCACTGGCCAGGTTGTCGGCCGAAACCACCCAGATCAGTGCCGTCACATCGTGGCCCACACCACTGAGCCAGGCAAACAGCAGATTGCTCGCTGCACTCAAAATAGCGCCCAGCATCAGGATGCGCATCACGCCCCATCGGGCCGACAGCACGCCGCCAATGAAGGCCCCCACCAGGGTCATCACCACGCCATAGACCTTGGTCACCGCCGCCACTTCGTCCTTGGTGAACCCCATGTCTACGTAGAACGGATTGGCCATGATGCCCATGACCACATCGCTGATGCGGTAAACCGCGATCAGCGCCAACACCAGCACCGCCTGCCAGCGGTAGCGGCGCCAGAAGTCGGCAAACGGATCCACCAGCGCACCTTGCACCCACTCGGCCACATTGCGGGCAGGCTTCATGGGCGCAGGCACCGGCTCGGGTGAGCCCAAGACCATCAACATGCCAGGCAACAAACTGACTGCCATCGCCAAATAAGCGGTTTGCCAGGCGGCCTGTGCATACCCGGTGGTCTCTGCGCCCTGCGCACGTGCAGCAATCCACAGCACCCCGGCACCGGCCCAGATCATGGCCAGGCGGTAACCCGTCTGATAGCTCGCTGCCAGCGCCGCTTGCGCGTTCACCTCGGCCGACTCGATGCGGTAGGCGTCCAGAGCAATGTCTTGCGTGGCCGATGCAAACGCCACCGTCAAGGCACAGGCGACCAAAGGGCCCAGCACCTGAGATGGATCGTTCAAGGCCATGCCCACCAGGCCCGCCATGATGACCGCCTGTGACAACAGCAGCCAGCTGCGACGGCGCCCCAAGCGTGGCGTCAACCAAGGAATAGGCAAACGGTCCACCAGCGGCGCCCACATCCATTTGACGCCGTAGGCCAAACCCACCCAACTCAAATAACCAATCGTGCTGCGGTCAATGCCCGCCTCGCGCAGGCGAAAGCTCAAGGTGCCCAACACCAGCAAAAGCGGCAAGCCCGCCGAAAACCCCAGCAACAGCATGCGCAAACTGGCCGGTTGCAAATATAAACGGACCGATTCACGCCAAGTGCGCGAAGGAACTTCAGAAGAACGAGCGGTTTCAGTCATCGCTCAATTATCAGGGCATGCCAAATGACAACTTCTTGGTTATGATCCGCCTCCATGTGCTGGCTCTGTGACCTCAAAACCCCTTCCGCCCCCTCGACAACATCTGGCGAACACCGCTGGAACGCGCGCAGGGGCTTCCTCTTGGCTGCTGGTGCCACGGCTGCAGGCTCAGCCTTGGCGCAAGTCGATGTCGGCTCGGCCTCCAGCATGCGCAATCTGGTGCCCGCCGAAACCCTGGAAAACTCCGCACGCCAGCAATACGCGCAAGTTTTGTCGGACGCCAAATCCAAAAACGCCCTGGCCCCGGAAGGTCACCCGCAACTGCAACGCCTGCACGAGATCGCCAAACGGCTGATCCCCCACACCGCGCAGTGGAACCCCCGTGCCCGGGAATGGAAGTGGCAGGTCAACCTGATCGGCAGCAAACAGCTCAACGCCTGGTGCATGCCTGGCGGCAAGATCGCTTTCTACACTGGCATCCTCGACCAGCTGCAACTGAACGACGACGAAGTGGCCATGATCATGGGCCACGAAATGGCCCACGCCCTGCGCGAACACGCCCGAGAACGCATGGCCAAAAGCAAAGTCACCGGCATGGGCCTGTCGATTGCATCCCAATTGCTGGGCCTGGGCGCGCTCGGCGATGCAGCGGCCAATATGGGCACGCAGCTGCTGAGCCTCAAATACAGCCGCGACGATGAAACCGAAGCCGACCTGGTGGGTCTGGAGATCGCCGTACGCGCTGGTTATCGCCCGGAAGCAAGCGTTGACCTGTGGAAGAAGATGCAAGCCGCATCCGGTGGCAACAACAACGCCTCATTCCTGTCCACGCACCCCAGTGGCACCAACCGCATTCAAGAGCTGGAAGCCAACCTGCCCAAAGTGCAGCACCTGTACGAGCAAGCCAACAAAGGTGGATAAGCAGCACGCATTTCTGGAAAACTTCAAGTTTTGTTGCATGCAACCGTTTGGTCTTGAATGCGCACAGACCCCGGATCAAGTCCGGGGTGACAAGTCAGCATTGGAATCCAGCGCCATCATCCCTGTCTCGATCTCCCCTGTCATCCCGAGCTTGATCTTCCAAATCATCCCTGACCAGATCTTCCATGTCATCTCAAACTTGATCTTCCATGTCATCCCTGACTAGATCTTCCATGTCATCCCGGACTTGATCCGGGATCCATCTTGCATCCCCGATAATTCGCAGATGCTGAAATACCAAACCATCCCCGTCACTCCCTTCCAGCAAAACTGCTCCCTGGTCTGGGACGACCAGACGCGCCAGGCGGCGGTCATTGACCCGGGTGGCGATCTACCGGTGCTGCTCGGTGCGGTCAAACAGCTGAATCTCAACCTCGAACAAATCTGGATCACCCATGGCCATGTGGACCATGCTGCGGGCACGGCGGATCTGGCCGAGCAATTGCAACTGCCCATCATAGGCCCGCACCCCGCTGACCAATTCTGGATCGAAGGCCTCACACAGGCGGCGGCCATGTACGGCTTTCCGCCAGCGCGCGCCTTCAAGCCCACGCGCTGGCTTCAAGACGGCGACACCGTGACACTGGGCAGCCACACCCTGCAAGTGCGTCACTGCCCCGGCCACACGCCCGGCCATGTGGTGTTTTACTCGCCCGACATCCAGCGTGCCTTTGTGGGAGATGTGCTGTTTGCTGGCAGCATCGGCCGCACCGACTTTCCGCAAGGCAACCATGAAGACCTGATCAACAGCATCACCCAGCGGCTGTGGCCCATGGGCAATGAGACAGTGTTCATCCCGGGGCACGGGCCTGAGAGCACATTCGGGCGCGAGCGCCAATCCAACCCTTACGTACGCGGGACCTGAGGGCATGTGATGCAGGCATGGATCCCGGCTCGGAGGCCGGGATGACACTGCCCCCCCATGACTTCATCCAGACAGCATCACCTCCTTCATCCGGACAGCATCGCCTCTTTCATCAAGACAGCATCGCATCTTTGATCCGGACAGCATCGCATCCTGCATCCCGGACTTGATCCGGGATCCATCGCCCGAGCTCAAAAAGGCGTACAGTCCTGCCAACCCAGCGCCTTGTGAGTCTCGTCCCTGCGCTGTCACGATTGCACTTCTGAACGCACCACCACCGGGCTACCTGACCAAACAGGAAAGCATCGCCGTCCCGGGCGTAAATGACCTGATCATTCGCTCCCTGCTCGACAAAAACCAATTCCATGACCCGCTGGACGAGGCGCTCAATCTGGGCATCTCATCGGCAACCTGGCCGCTCTTTGGCCTATTGTGGCCATCCGGCGCACGCATGGCCGAGCGCATGGCGCAGCGCCCCGTCACCAGTGAACGGATTCTGGAAATCGGTTGTGGCCTGGCCCTTTCCAGTCTGGTGGCGCACCGACGCGGTGCCAACGTCACCGCCAGCGATTGCCATCCGCTGACCCATGCGTTCCTCGATGAGAACGTGCTGCTGAACGACTTGCAACCCATGGTCTACCGGCATGGCCTGTGGGGCACAGCAGCCGTTCGCGAAGATGGCATGCCCGTTCTCACGCAGGCGCAAGATGCCCCCTTGACCGGCCTGTTCGACCTGATCGTGGGCAGCGACATCCTGTACGAACGCGATGACGAGGGCACGTTGGCCAGGTTCATCGACGAACACGCAGCCACCCGTTCAGAAATCTGGGTAGTCGACCCCAACCGTGGCAACCGCGCCGCGTTTCACAAGCACATGGCGCGGGTGGGCTTTGCGATGCACGAACAGGTGCTGGACCAGACGGCACACGATGGCGTGGACGCCTACAAGGGGCGCATGCTGACGTACACGCGGTAAAGACATGGATCCCGGATCAAGTCCGGGATGACAGAAGAGCTCAAGTCCGAGATGACAGAAGCGATGGTGGTGGGATGACGGAGAGAATGGATCCCGGGTCAAGCCCGGGATGACATGTCCAAGCCCAATATGACATTTCCAAGCCCGGGATGACATTTTCGAGAGCGGGATGACATTTTCGAGAGCGGGATGAGATGTTAGAGAGCGGGATGACGGACGTCAGTTGTCACCCCGGACTTGATCCGGGGTCCATGCATAAGCCTATGCGCAGCACACTTCTTGCGCCCCTGTCCTCACAAGCTCAGGTCGTACTCGATCGTGATCGGGGCGTGGTCCGAAAACTTCTCGCCCTTGTAGATGTGCTCGGTGCGGGCCTTCTCGGCCACGGCCGGTGTGGCCAGGTGGTAGTCCAGACGCCAGCCCACGTTCTTGGCATAGGCCTGACCCCGGTTGCTCCACCAGGTGTAGCAATCGTCGGTGGTGTCGGGCTTGAGGCGTCGGTACACATCCACCACACCACCGTCGGTGGTGAGTTGGGTCATCCAGGCGCGCTCTTCGGGCAAAAAGCCGCTGTTTTTGAGGTTGCCCTTCCAGTTCTTCAGATCGGCCTGCTGGTGGGCGATGTTCACATCGCTGCACACCACAAAATCGCGCTCGGCTTTGAGGGCCATCAGGTGCGGGTACATCTTGTCCAGAAAGCGGAACTTGGCTTCTTGCCGTTCAGGACCGGACGAGCCACTCGGAAAGTACACGCTGATGATGGACAGCTTGCGGGCAGGCGTGTCAAAACGGACCTCGGCATAGCGCCCCTCGGCATCGAACTCGCCGCCGTCAAAACCGATCACCACATCGCTGGGCTCATGGCGGGTGTACACGCCCACGCCGGAGTACCCCTTCTTCTGGGCAAACTGGAAGTGGCCCTTCAAGCCGGCCAGCTCTTCAAACTTGCCCGCCACATCGGGGGCCTGGGCTTTGACCTCTTGCACGCAAATACAATCGGGGTTCTCTTGCGCCAGCCAGGCTTCGACCCCTTTGGTCGTGGCCGAACGGATGCCGTTGAGGTTAAGGCTGGTGAGTTTGAACAAGGATTTCCCCATGGTGACAGAACAGGCAAGCAGCGCCAACACGCAGGCGCTCGCTCAGGAATTTGTGCAGTTTGCAATCGAATCGGGCGTGCTGCGCTTTGGTGAATTCAAAACCAAAGCGGGCCGCATGAGCCCCTACTTCTTCAATGCCGGTCTGTTTGACGATGGCGCCAAGCTCAGCCGACTCGCGCAATTCTATGCAAAAGCACTGCTGGCCAGCGGCATCGAGTTCGACATGATCTTTGGCCCCGCCTACAAAGGCATCCCGCTGGGGGCGGCCGTGGCCATTGAGCTGGCCCGCCTGGGCAAGAACGTGCCCTTTGCCTACAACCGCAAGGAAGCCAAAGACCATGGCGAAGGCGGCTCCTTGGTCGGTGCACCGCTCAAAGGCCGCGTGCTGATCGTGGACGACGTGATGAGCGCCGGCACCGCCGCCCGCGAATCGATTGCCCTGATCAAGGCCGCGGGGGCCACCCCCCACGCCATGGCCATCGCTTTGGATCGCCAGGAAATGGCCACCGAAAAACAAGCCGATGGCTCGGTGCAAGACGTGCCCCACAGCGCCGTGCAGTACGTGCGCAACACGCTGGGCATGGGCGTGTGCTGCATCGCGCAGCTGTCGGATTTGCTGTCCTACCTGTCCGCACAAGACGGCAACGCAATGGGCCAGCACCTGCCCAAAGTGCAGGCCTACCGCGACCGTTACGGGGTTTAAGCCCCGCGCCCCTCGCTACAGCAGCATGGGGCCACTCAGGCAACGCGGGGCCAGGTCAGGGTAAAGCAAGCGCCGCCCAAGGTGCTGCGCGACACGCTCATGCTGCCGCCCTGGCTTTGCAGAATCGAGCGACTGAGCCACAAGCCCAAGCCCATGCCGTCGACCTTGGTGCTGTAGAACATGTCAAACACCCGTTCCCACTGATTTTGGGCAATCCCAAGGCCGTTATCGGCCACGGTCAGCGTCACTTCGTGCTCAGAGGCGACCAGTTTGGTCAAAAATCGTCGCGGCGCAGGGATCTCCTTGAGTGCATCGACCGCGTTCTTGAACAGGTTGAGCAAAACCATCTGCAACTGCCCCTCGACCGCCTGCACCCAGATGCCAGACGCGGCCTCGTATTGCACATGCACCTGAAGTTGCTCTAACTGCGGCTTCATCACATCCATGGCATCGTCCAGCACTCGCTCAAGTGACACGCGCTGCAAGTCGGTCGATCCATGCCTCAGGAATTTCCTCAATTGAACAATGATGCTTCCTGCCCGGGCATTGTCTTGCAGCAACTCATCCAGAAACGACTGGCGCTCTGCAGTAGCCAGTTGAGGTTGACTCTTCAAATACTCCAGCTTGAGCTGCATGGCCGCCAAGGGCTGGTTCAGCTCGTGGGCCAGTGACGCCAACAAAACGCCCATATTGCGTGACTTGGTCGAGGTGGTCAGCGCCTTGAGCATCTGGTTCTTTTCCTCCAGAACAGCCTCCAGTGCCTGGTGCGCATCGCGCACTTGCTGATTGTCCTTGGCCTGTTGGTTTATTTTCAAAACTGAGCCAGTTCTTCCATCTTTCACGACAAAGTTTGAGCCACGTTCAACATATCCTGCTAATTTTTTAGGCAGGGTGTGCAGGATGT
>Ga0228700_1000517_pt1 | contig 34736 bp, 28 predicted proteins | sample McNCre317_Aug_MG_FD_178019 | JGI IMG/M metagenome (GOLD analysis project Ga0228700, IMG submission 178019) | Freshwater microbial communities from McNutts Creek, Athens, Georgia, United States - 3-17_Aug_MG | ecosystem: Environmental > Aquatic > Freshwater > Creek | place: USA: Georgia...
CTTTTTCTTTTGGAGCCTTGGGGTTGTTTGGCGCTGTTTCGGGCTGGGGGCGCTGCGGACACAGCGCGGGGGGCGGCGGCCGGGCAGGGTGAGGGCGGCCGAAGTCGTTGGTCCTGCCCGCAGGGCAGGACACCCTGCGCTGCTCAGCCCGGCCGTGGGGCCGTGGAACTCGCTGCGCGCGGCTGCGCCACGCTCCGCTCAGACAGCCACGGCCAGTCAGTTCACGAAGCGCGCTGGCGCGCGCCCACGGCCAGGCCTGCGCTGCTCGGCAACGACACACGGTCGCCCCCACCCCGCCCAGCCACCTGTTGTCCCCCCGCTCGCCCCACCCGGTTCGGCTCGCTCACGCTTCGCCTGGGGGCTCGCTGGCGCTTTGCGGGTGGGGGGGAGGGCGACGCCATCTGCTCCAAGCGACTGGCCGCCGCAGGGTCACGGTCGCCTGCGCAGGCTGCGCAATGCAGCGGCATCTGGCTCAGGCCCAATCCCAAGCCCATGGTGATGTGGGGTCACGAGGCCGAGCGGCCGCAGGCCGGAGGCTGAACCGTGTGGGGGGAGCGGGGCGAAAAAGGATGTGGGTGGGGGTGGCTGGGCCCCTGTGGTGGTGCCGAGCAGCGCAGGGGCGGGGTGGGGCGCGCGTGAGCGCGCTTTGTGAACTGACTGGCCGTGGCTGTCTGAGCGGAGCGTGGCGCAGCCGCGCGCAGCGAGTTCCACGGCCCCCACCCTGGCCTGTGCAGCGCAGGGGAGTCCTGCCCTGAAAGGGCGGGACCACCACCTTGGGGCCCTGCTGCCCCTGCCCACATCCGCGCCCCGCGTTGCGTCCAAAGCGCATCCAAGGCGCACCCAAAGCCCACCCACGCGGCACCCAAATCACCCAACCCCAACCCACGCTCAACCCACGCTCAACCCAAGCCCAAGCCCCACTACACTCCTCCCCCATGAGCCCCAAACCCGCCCGCCGCGGCCCCGCCACTGCGGCCCCCAAGCCCGCCATCCGCCCCGTCCACTGGAGCCCCGAAGCCTGGCTCCAGGGCGTCACCGACACCGTCGAGCGCCTGCGCCAGGCCGATCCCGCCCTGGCCGCCGTGCTGCCCGACACCCTGATCGCGCCGCTGGCCCGCTACATGGGCCTGCTCGCCCACTGGAACGCCACCTTCAACCTCACCGCCCTGCGCGACCCGCAGGACATGCTCAGCCACCACCTGGCCGACTGCCTGAGCATCCTGCCCGCCCTCAACCGGCACCTCCACAGCCTGCCCCAGCCCCAGGTCGGCCTGTTGGACGTGGGCAGCGGCGGCGGCCTGCCCGGTGTCGTGCTGGCCATCTGCTGCCCCAGGTTGCAGGTCAGCTGCGTCGACACGGTGGGCAAGAAGGCGGCCTTCATCCGCCAGGTCGCGGCCGAGTTGCAGTTGCCCAACCTCAAGGGCGAGCACGCCCGGGTGGAGGCCATGCGCAGCCAGTACGACATCGTCACCTGCCGGGCCTTTGCGGCGTTGCCTGACTTCGTGACCTGGTCGCGCGAGCGGCTGGCACCGGGCGGCATCTGGCTGGCCATGAAGGGCAAGCAGCCTGATGACGAGATCGCCGCCTTGCCGGATTTCACGGCAGTGTTTCACGTGGAACAACTGCAGGTGCCGGGGCTGGATGCCGAGCGTTGCCTGATCTGGATGCGCCCGCAAGGCTGAGCCGGCAGCGCCCCAGGTGTGGCCGGGGCGCGTCACAGCAGGGGACGGCAGGCACAACGGCTCGCCCGCAGGGGTGCACAGGCGCACAATCCGCGGCAAGCCCACCCGCAGGAGAACGCATGGCCCAAGCCCGATCCCGTCACCTTGCCTTGCGCCCGCTGGTGCTGGCCGTCAGCCTCTTGTGCAGCTCCGGCCTGTGGGCAACAGAGGCGCCCCGCCTCGCTGGTCAACGCAGCACCCCCGTGCGCGGCCAGGTGGTGAGCGACCGGGCCCAGCCGCCGGGGCAGTCGGTGTCGGCCGCCCGCGAGGTGCCTGCGCCCGCAGACTGGCAGGACATGCCGCCCACCGACGCCGGTGCCGGCGCCAAACACGGCGGCCAGGCCGTCAAAGCGGAGGCCGCAGCCGTGGCGCCTGCTGCGCCGGCCATCAAGGTGGCACCTGCCGTGGCAGCAGCCTCGCCTGACGCCACCGCCAAACCAGTGGCAGCCGCCAAACCCGGGTCCACCGCCATCGCGCCGGCCGTGTCCAAACCCTCGCAGGGGAAGAAGCTGAGCCAGGCACCAGCCCAGACCCCATCGCCAGCGGTGGGTGCGGCCCAGGTTGCTTTGCGGGATGCCGCCCAGCCCAAGCCGCGCAAGCAACCCCAAGCCGTCGTCAAACAGGTTCAGGCAGCAAAACAGGCCAAACAGGCCCAGCACGCCGAGCAGCCCACCCGCGCGGGCCGGGCCACCGCCACGGCACAAAGCAAGGTGCGCAACCCAGCACGCAGCCCGGCCTTGGCCTCGCATGGGGCGGCCCAGCCCGAGGCGATGGCAGGGCGCGAACGGCAGGGCGGCAGTGCGCACCCTGGCGTGCGCCACGGCGTGCACCCAGACGCACGCCAGGGCGGACAGCGGGCTGCCAACAAGGATGTCAATAAGGCAGCAATCAAGGCCGCTCCCCATGCCGCAGCCCGGGTTGCAGCAGCCCAGCCCCAGGCGACATCCCCCACATCGGCCAAGGCCCCGGTGAAGGCGTCGAAGAAGTTGGCGACGGCGGTCTCAAGCAAGGGCTCGAACGAGCCCGCGAACAAAGCTGCAAACAAGGCGTCCAACAAGACCGCAAGCCAGACGCCAGCAAAGGCCGCCGCCCGCACCAAGGCTGGCGCAGCGGTTGGCGCCAGCACCCGCACCGCCGCCCGCTCGGCCACCCCATCCCGCAGCCCGGCACCTACCACCCAAGCGCAGGGCCCCAAGCCGCACGCCACACCGCGCGCCACACCGCACCCCGCACCGGGCCACACCCAGTCCGCGCACACCAGCCCACCCACGCCGCGCAAGTACCCTGCGCGTCAAGGCTGAGCGGCAGCCCCGCGCTGGGGTGTGGCTTCGCTGCCGATGCCGGCGGCCCAAGCCATGCAATTGCGCCCGGGCATCGGGGGTGAGCGGCTGGCCCCATGGATAATGGCTGCATGCCGCACATCTTCTGCATCGCCAATCAAAAGGGTGGGGTGGGCAAAACCACCACCACGGTGAACCTGGCGGCGGGCCTGGCCAAGATCGGGCAACGCACGCTCATCGTCGACCTCGACCCCCAGGGCAACGCCACCATGGGCTCGGGCGTGGACAAGCGCGTGCTGGCCCACTCGGTCTACGACGTGCTGCTTGAAGATGTGGGCATCGCCGAGGCCCGTGTGCGCAGCGAGAAGGCCGGCTACGACGTGCTGGGCGCCAACCGCGAGCTCGCGGGCGCCGAGATCGAGCTGGTCAACCTCGAGCGCCGCGACCGCCGGCTCAAGACCGCCATCGAGGCCGTGGCCGACCAGTACGACTTCGTCATCATCGACTGCCCGCCGTCGTTGAGCCTGCTCACGCTCAACGGGCTGACCTGTGCACATGGCGTGATCGTGCCCATGCAGTGCGAGTACTTCGCGCTCGAAGGCCTCACCGACCTGGTCAACACCGTCAAGCAGGTGCACGCCAACCTCAACCGCGAGCTGCAGCTCATCGGCCTGTTGCGGGTGATGTTCGACCCGCGCATCACCTTGCAGCAGCAGGTCAGCGACCAGCTGAAAGATCATTTCGGCGACAAGGTGTTCAACACCGTGATCCCGCGCAACGTGCGCCTGGCCGAGGCGCCCAGCTACGGGCTGCCCGGGGTGGTGTTCGATGGCTCGTCCAAGGGCGCGCAGGCCTTCGTGGCCTTTGCCCGCGAGCTCGTCGAGCGGGTGGGCTTGGGGCTGGCGCCGCCCAAGGCCAAGCCGGCTGCGCGCAAGCAGGCCTCAGCGCCGCAGGCCTGAGGCCATGGCGGCGCGCCGCCTCACTGGCGGGTGAAGGGGTAGGCAGTGTTCAGGCTGGTCGGGTAGCCGTTGCTGTCGACGGCGCTGCCGGTGGCCGTGTTGCCAAACAGCAGGGTGCTGCCATCGGTGTAGGCCAGGCTCTTGGTGTCGGCGCTGTTGTGCGTGAGGATCACCTGGTCCACCAGCTTGGTGCCCACCGTGGTGGTGCCGGTCAGCGTGTAGGTGTCGGTGCCGTTGTCACCCGTGCTCAGCACGGGGCCCGCGCAGGTCAGGCCGCCAAAGCCCACCAGGTTGTTGTGCACGCTCACCTGGGTGGCCGAGACCTTGGTCGCCACGGCTTCCACGTAAAAGCTCAGGTTGCTCTCCGTGGCGGGGATGCAGATGCTGCGCCAGGTGCCCACGTAGGCATCGGCACGGCTGGTGGCTGGCGCCGGGGGCTCGGTTTGGGGCGTCTCGGTGGCGCCAGTGGTGGTGCTGGGGATGACCACAGGCGCGCTGTTGTCGCCGCCGCCACCGCCGCAAGCCGTCAGCATGGCCAGGCTGCACAGGGACAGCGCCACGGCGCCTTGGCGCAGGGCCTGGGAGAGGGTGATGGGGCTGGGGACAGTCGTGTGGGTGGTCATGCGGGTTCCTCCTGGGTACAACGGCCCGAAGTGTCAACAATCCGTGACAACTTGCACATCCTGTGCCTTGGTGGATCTGAGCCATGTGGCGCATGCCGGGGTGAGGGCAGGTGGCGGCACAGCGCGCCAAACCGGCGACAATCACGCCCTATGGCGACGAAACGATCCAAAGGCCTGGGCATGGGCCTGGAGGCCCTGCTGGGCCCCAAAGTGAGCGACACCCCCGCAGGCGGCAACGCGGCGGCCCCTGAGGGCGCGCCCGGCGTGCTGCGCCTCGATGTGCTGCAGCCCGGCAAGTACCAGCCCCGCACGCGCATGGACGAGGGCTCGCTTTACGAGCTGGCCGAGAGCATCAAGGCCCAGGGCATCATGCAGCCCATCCTGGTGCGCCCGGTGGGCCCCGGCCGGTACGAAATCATCGCGGGTGAGCGCCGCTCGCGCGCGGCCAAGATCGCCGGGCTCGACGAAGTGCCCGTGCTCATCAAAGATGTGCCCGACGAAGCCGCCGCCGCGATGGCGCTCATCGAGAACATCCAGCGCGAAGACCTCAACCCACTCGAAGAGGCGCAAGGCCTGCAGCGCCTGACCGCCGAGTTTGGCCTCACGCACGAGCAGGCCGCGCAAGCCGTGGGCCGCTCGCGCTCGGCCGCCAGCAACCTGCTTCGCCTGCTCAACCTGGCCGATCCGGTGCAGTCCATGCTGATGGCGGGCGACATCGACATGGGCCACGCCCGCGCGCTGCTGCCGCTCGACAAGGCCGTGCAGATCACCACCGCCAACGAGGTGGTGGCCAAAAAGCTCAACGTGCGCGAGACCGAAAAGCTCGTGGGCAAGGTGCAGGGCAACGGCCGCCAAAAGCCGCTGCTGCGCGTGAAGTCTGAAAAGACCCGCGACGTGCTGCGCATCGAAGAAGAGCTGTCGGATTTGCTGGCCGCCCAGGTCAGCATCCAGATTCGCCGCAAGACGCTGCGCGGCGAGCAGGGCGACCTGATCGTCAACTTCGGCAGCCTCGACGAGCTCAATGGCCTGATCGACCGCCTGCGTGGCGGCCGCAGCGAGGCCTGAGCGGCCCCCCCCCAGCGATGACGCCAGCACCTGCGTGGCTGCGCTGGCCCCTGCCGGCCTTGCTGACCTGGGGCCTGTGCTGGGCCCTGGTGCGCGCGCTGCAGGCCGCTGAGGCCCCATCCTGGGCCACCTGGGCCCTGCCGATGGCGCTGGGTGCCGCGCTGGCCGCTTGGCCGCGCGTGGCCAGCACCGGCTGGCGCCAGGTGTTCGTGGCGCTGGGCTTCCCGCTGAGCGTGTTGGCCGCCGGGCTGCAGGCCGGACAGGGCGGTGTGGCGGGCGGTGTGCAGGGCCTGGCCTGGCCCGCCTGGGCCTGGCTGCTGCCCCTGGGCGTGCTGCTGCTGGCCTACCCCGTGCGGGCCTGGCGCGATGCGCCGGTGTTCCCCACGCCGCCCGATGCGCTGCACGCCCTGCGCCGCCACGCGACGCTGCCGCTGGGCGCCTCGGTGCTCGATGCCGGCTGCGGCATGGGCGATGGCCTGGTGGCCCTTCGCGCGGCCCTGGGTGACGACGCCGTGCGCCTGCGCGGCACCGAGCACAGCTGGCTGTGGTGGGCGGTGTGCGCCTGGCGCTGCCGCGACTGGGCCCGCGTGCGCCGTGGCGACATGTGGGCCGAGAGCTGGGCGCCGCACCAGCTGGTTTACCTCTTCCAGCGGCCCGAGACCATGCCGCGCGCCTGGGCCAAGGCCTGTGCCGAGATGGCGCCTGGCAGCTGGCTGCTGAGCCTCGAATTCGAGGCCCGCGATGCCCAGGGCCGCCGCGTGACCCCGGTGGCCCAATGGCATGCGGGGCAATTCGGTCAAGCCGGGCACGTCCACCCCAGCGGCCCCGCCCACGCCCACGGCAAACCCGTGTGGCTTTACCGGGTGCCTGCTCGCGCCTGAGCGGTGCCCCCCGCTACACTGAATCCCTTGCCTGAAAGCCTGTTGATGACCTCTGCGACACCCGAGTCGGCCCCGGCCTCCTTCACCAGCGACGACCTGCGCGCTGCCCTGGGCCAGTTCGCCACCGGGGTCACCATCATCACGGCGGCCCCCGCCGATGGCCCGCTGGTGGGCCTGACGGCCAACTCCTTCAACTCGGTGTCGCTGGCGCCGCCGCTGGTGCTGTGGAGCCTGTCGGCGCAATCGAGCTCGATGCCCGGCTTCATGCAGGCCGGCCACTACGCCATCAACGTGCTGGCGGCCGACCAGCGCCTGCTGGCCGAGCGCTTCGCCCGCAAAGGCATCGACCGCTTCGACGGCGTGGCCTGGCGGCCGGGCAAAAGCGGTGCGCCGCTGATCGACGGGGCCATCGCCACCTTCGAGTGCACGCACCACCACCAGCACCGCGAGGGCGATCACCTCATCTTCATCGGGCGGGTGCAGCATTGCCGCCGCGACCGGCTGGGCCAGGCCCCGCTGGTGTTCCACGGCGGGCGCTTTTTCAGCGACCTGCCCATGTGAGCTTGGCCCGGCTGGGGGCTGCGCGGCTCAATACGGCGGCAGGGACTGCGCGGGCGGCGTGCCCAGCTGGTCGAGCAAGGCCAAAAAGCGGCCCACGTTCAGCGGCTTGGTGAGGTAGTCCAGGAAGCCACGGCTGCGCGCCTCGCTGATCTGGTCGGGCATGGCATCGGCCGACAGCGCCACGCGGGGCAGCCCGGCCGTGGCCGTGTGGCCCATCAGCGCGTCCGAGACATCCAGGCCGCTCATGTCGCCCAGGTGCATGTCGAGCAGCAGCAGGTCGGGGGGCGACTGGCGCGCCATCTCGATGGCCTGCTGGCCGCACAAGGCCACATCGAGCTGCCAGTGCGGCCGCATGCGCATGACCTGGCGCACCAGCTCGACGTTGATCATGTTGTCTTCGGCGTAGAGCACCCGGCGTTGTGGCGAGGGGCGCTCGGCGCCGCTGGCAGCGGGGGTGTCGAGGGCGCCAAAGCCTGAATCGAAGGGTGTGGGGCCAGCGCTGGCGCCCAGCGCAGGCTGGTTGGCTGCGGCCATGCTGGCCTGCTGCAGCCACACCTTGAAGCTGCTGCCTGTGCCCGGCACGCTGCTGACGTCGATGCGACCGCGCATCAGCTCGGTGAGCCGGTGCACGATGACCAGGCCGATGCCCGTGCCCTCGACGGCGGTGCGCTCGGCGCCGAGGCGGTTGAAGGGCTCAAACAGGTGCCCAACCTGCTCGGGGCTCATGCCCGCGCCGGTGTCGCTGACGTTGAACATCACCTCGCCGCCCAACGGCATGGCTTCGAGCAGCACGCGGCCGCCCGGGCGGTTGTACTTGATGGCGTTGCTCAGCAGGTTGACCAGCACCTGGCGCAGGCGCACCGGATCGGCCAGCACCATCAGCGGCGGCGCGGACAGCCCAGGGTGCACCACCACGGCCTCGGCCACGTGGCAGCCCAGCTGCAGCTGGGCCTGGGCGGCCTGGTTCTGCACCAGCGCCAGGGCCTCTTCGACGGCGCGTTGCACCGGCACGGCCTGCATCGCCACGGGCATGCAGCCCGCCTCGATGCGCGAGAGGTCGAGCACGTCGCTCATCATGGCCAGCAGGTGGGCGCCGGCGCGCTCGATGTGCTCCACCTTCTGGCGCTGCGCATCGTGCAGCGGGTGGCGGGGGTCAACGCGCAGCAGCTGGGCAAAACCCAGCATGGCATTGAGCGGCGTGCGCAGCTCGTGGCTCATGCGCGAGAGGAACTCGGTCTTGGCCCGCGACGCCTGCTCGGCCTGGCGGGCGGCGCCCACCAGCTCGCCCATCGCCACGCGCTCGCCCACGTCGTCGAGCACCACGGCGAGGCCGCTGACCACGGGCCGCGCGTCGGCTCCGGCGCCCGGGTTGGGGTCGCAAATGGGGGTGAGCTGCAGGCTCAGGTGGGCCAGGCGGCCCGCCGGGCAGATCCAGCGCGAATCGCGCTGGCAGCGCGCAATCTGGCCATCCAGCAGCTGCTCCAGGCAGGCCTGCAGGCCCTGGGCGTCTTCGGGGTAGACCAGCTCGAGCAGGTGCAAGCCGGTGAGCTGGTGCGGCTGGCGGCCCAGCAGTTCGGCCGCGCGGGGGTTGGCCTGCAGCACGATGCCGTCGGCGCGCGCGTAGATCAGCCCCACGCCAGCCGACATCAGCAGCTGCTGGAGCGCATGGGTCGAGACCGAGAGGTCGTCGTGCGCAGAAGGGTGCGTCGCCAAGGACGGGGCCGCCTGCATGAGGGGGGCGGCCTCCATCCTCGACCAGTCAGGCAAGGAAGACATGGGCACTGCGGAGAGGGGTACTGCGCCACCTGTGGCATGACCCAGGCCTCCCTGACCTGGGTTTGAAGAGGCTCATGCCAAACTGCTCCGCTGCGCTGGTGACGTGAACGCAACGTGGCATCGACTTTGTCACATCTGACCGTTCCCCACCAGTACCCAGAACGGGTTGCCGACCCCGAGCACAGGGGCCGGGTGACACCTCCCCCCTTTAGAGGGGGTCATGCTTCCGCATGGTGAGATGGGGTGGGGTGACCCGAGGGGGCCAGCCGGGTGATCGGTTGCTCGGCGGTGCCGGCCGGCAGCTCGGGCTCCAAGGCCCGCGGACGCAGCACCGTCTGGTTGCGCCCCTGGTCCTTGGCGACGTAGAGGGCGCGGTCGGCGCGCTCGATGCAGGTGGCCAGGCGCTCGTGGGTGGCGACATCCGTCAATCCGGCAGAAAACGTGGGTTTGAGCTCGGGCACCGAGGGCGCCAGGGTGATGCTGGCAAGGTGCTGTCGGGCGCGCTCCAGCCAGCGGCGGGCCGCCTCGGGGCTGGGCTCGTCGAGCATCAGCAAGAACTCTTCGCCGCCCCAGCGCGAGAGCACGTCGGTGGGGCGCAGGGCCTGGCGCATGTGTTGGGCGAAGTGGCGCAGCACCTCGTCGCCCACGCCGTGGCCATGGGTGTCGTTGATGCGCTTGAAGTGGTCCAGATCGAGCAAGGCCAGGCAAAAGCGCTGCGGGCGCTCGGTGCCCAGCGTGGCCTGCTGCTGGTGCAGCCGCTCCATCATGTGGCGGCGGTTGACCAGGCCGGTCAGCTCGTCGATGGTGGCCAGCTCCTGGATGCGCACCAGGGCCGACTGCAGCTCTTCTTTTTGCAACTGCAGCCGCGCACGCAGGCTGGCGAGCTGCGCGGCCAGCGACGAGATCGTGGGCACGATGGCGGCGGTGATCACGAAGTGCGCGACTTCCAGCTTGAAGGGGTAGAGCGCCGGCTCGGTCTGCGTCTTGATGGCCGACACCACCCCCATCAGCGCCACGGTGTAGAGGCTGGCGATGCGGGCGTCGCGGTGGCGCATGTTGAACACGCCAAACACCATCACCAGCGCCAGCAGCATCAGCGTGGAGCCGTGCACCGGGCCGGTGACGGCGTAGGCGCCCATGATGATGGTTTGCGCCGCCAGGATCTGGGGCAGGGTGAGGGCGGGGTCGGCGAAGCGCAGGTTGAGGCCGCTGCGCAGCACGGCGTACCAAAACAGCACGTTGAGCACGATGGCGCCGCTGAGCAGTTTCACATCCTGCTCGGCCATGTAACCCATCCAACAGGCATAGACTTGCAGCACGCAACAGGCGATGAACACCACCGCCGCCAGCAGGGAGCGGTGGATGCGCAAGCGCTGTTTGCGGTCGTCAGAACAGACCCAGGTGGCCAGGCGTTCGAGCAAGTGGACCTCTGCCTTGTTGGTTGTACGGTGATTTCGGCGGTGCGCGGCCGGCCTTGAGGGCGGGCGAACCCGCAGGTGTCCAGGCTCGGCCGGGGCGCGGTCCATTCAAATAATTCGAATCATGGGATGAAGCAGCCTCACCTTTGAGGCCAGCGCAGGTCGGCACACTGGGTGCCATTGACAGGGTTCGCTCGCGATGGGCAACCCACAACCGTGACGGAGGCAGAGATGGCTGAACCGAAGATCCCCGCGCACCAGCGCTACGGCCTGGTCGCCATCGCCTTGCACTGGGTGCTGGCCGTGGCCATCGTCTCCGCCTTCGTGGTGGGCCTGACGCTGGACGACATGCCGCTGTCGCCCGCCAAGCTCAAGCTCATCAACTGGCACAAATGGGCCGGGGTGACGATCCTGGCGCTGTCGGTGGTCCGTCTGCTGTGGCGCCTCACCCACCGCCCGCCCGCGCTGCCCGAGCCGATTGCGCGCAGCATGCCCGGCTGGCAGATGGCGGCCTTCCACGGCACGCACCACCTGATGTACCTGCTGTTTTTCGCGGTGCCGCTGCTGGGCTGGGCTTACAGCTCGGCCAAGGGCTTCCCCATCGTGTGGTTCGGCGTGCTGCCGCTGCCCGATCTGGTGGCCAAGAACGAGGCGCTGGCGCAAGCGCTCAAGCCCGCCCATGCGCTGGCCGCCTGGGGCCTGCTGGGCCTGGTGGGCATGCACGTGGCCGCCGCGCTCAAGCACCACGTCATCGACAAAGACGGCCTGCTGGAGCGCATGCGCCCCGGTGGCCGCTGAGCGGCCCGCTGCCCTCGCCCCTGATCAACCTGGAGTTGCCATGAACCGACTGTCTCTGCTTGCGCGCCCCGCGCTGCTGTCGCCCCGGGCCTGGGCCCTCACGGCCGCCAGTGCGCTGCTGATCTCGGTGTGCCATGAGGCCGCTGCGGCCACGGCCACCCCGGCCAAGGCCGCCACCCCCGCACCGGCGGTGGCCGCGTCCGTCGCCACGCCGGCCGTGGCGCCCATCACCCTGGTGGCCGCGCAAAGCACGGTGGGCTTCACCGCCAAGCAGCTGGGCGTGCCGCTGCAGGGCCAGTTCAAGCGTTTTGCGGTGCAGACCAACTTCAACCCCAAGTCGCCGCAGACCAGCCAGGTCAGCCTGCGCTTCGAGCTGGCCAGCGCCAGCGTCAGCGCCGAGGCCGACCCCGAGCTGGGCAAGCCCGATTGGTTCGCCACGGCCAAGTTCCCGCAGGCCACCTTCGTGTCCACGGCCATCAAGGCCACGGCGCCGGGCCGCTTTGAGGTGGCCGGCAAGCTCAGCATCAAGGGCGTGGCCCGCGATGTGGTGGTGCCGGTGCAGCTCACGCAAGCCGGTGGCCTGAGCACCATCACCGGCACGCTGGGCCTCAAGCGGCTGGATTTCAAGGTGGGGGATGGCGATTGGACCGACACCTCCATCGTGGCCAACGAGGTGCAGGTCAACGTCAAGCTGGTGCTGCAAGGCATGCAGCCGATGTGAGCCTGACGCCCTCCCATGGCCCTGGGCCTTCGTGCTTTGGCCTTCGTTCTTTGGTTTCTTTCTCTTCTTGCCAACGTCAACCCACGCACCGTTCACGGTGACCATCTGGAGCCCCACATGAAGCAACTCACCCGCGCCTTCTCTGCCCTGACCCTGCTGGCCGCTGTCTTCAGCGCCCAGGCCGCCAACTACGGCGTCGAGCCCAACCACACGTACGCCAACTTCTCGTACAGCCACATGGGCCTGTCGACGCAGATCAGCAAGTTCAACAAGACCACGGGCACCATCGCCTACGACAAGGCCGCCAAGACCGGCGCGGTGGATGTCACCATCGACATGACCTCGGTGGACACGGGCTCCAACCTGTTCAACGGCCACATCCAGGGCGCTGACTTTTTGGACACCGCCAAGTTCCCGACCGCCACCTTCAAGTCGACCAAGGTGACCTTCGAGGGCGACAAGCCCGCCACCATCGAAGGCAACCTGACCATCAAGGGCGTGACCAAGCCCGTGGTGCTCAAGGTGAGCCACTTCGCCAACATGGAGCACCCGATGATGAAGAAGGACGCCATTGGCGCCAACGCCTCGGTGGTGGTCAAGCGCAGCGACTTCGGCGCCGGCAAGTACGCCCCGCTGGTGGGCGATGACGTGACCATCACGATCTCGCTGGAAGCCATCGCGCAGTGAGGCTGATGGGATGAGGGGCTGGGGGCCCGGGTTCGCCTGCCGCCTAAGATGGCGGCATGACTGCACCCACGCCCTCATCGTCACCTTCATCACCCGCAGCGCAGCCAGGGCTTGACGCCGCACCGCCGGCGGTCAGCTTCTGGCAGGCGCTGGCCTTCTGGCTCAAGCTGGGCTTCATCAGCTTTGGCGGGCCGGCCGGCCAGATCGCGATCATGCACCGCGAGCTGGTGGAGCGCCGGCGTTGGATTTCCGAGCGCCGCTTTTTGCACGCGCTCAACTACTGCATGGTGCTGCCCGGGCCCGAGGCCCAGCAGCTGGCCACCTACATCGGCTGGCTGATGCACCGCACGCGCGGCGGCATCGTGGCCGGCGGCCTCTTTGTGCTGCCCTCGCTGCTGATCCTGATCGGCTTGTCGTGGGTGTACATCGCCTTCGGGCAGGTCCCGCTGGTGGCGGGCCTGTTCTACGGCATCAAGCCGGCCGTCACCGCCATCGTGGTGCAGGCGGCCCACCGCATCGGCACGCGGGCCTTGAAAAACAGCTGGCTGTGGGCGATCGCGGCCGCGTCCTTCGTGGCCATTTTTGCGCTGCACGCGCCTTTCCCGGCCATCGTGGCCGGTGCAGCCCTGGTGGGCTGGATCGGTGGGCGCGTGGCGCCCGATCGCTTCCAGGCCGGTGGCCATGGGCCCAGCCAGGCGGGCCACGGCCCCGCGCTGATCGACGACGACACCCCCATCCCGCCGCACGCGCAGTTTGCCTGGCCGCGGCTGGCGCGCGTGGTGCTGATCGGGGCCCTGCTGTGGGTGCTGCCCATGGGCGTGTTGGTGGCCACGCAAGGCTGGCAGGCGCCGCTCACGCAGATGGGCTGGTTCTTCACCAAGGCGGCGCTGCTGACCTTTGGCGGCGCCTATGCGGTGCTGCCGTACGTGTACCAAGGCGCCGTGGGCCACTACGGCTGGCTCACGCCCACCCAGATGATCGATGGCCTGGCCTTGGGTGAGACCACGCCAGGCCCGCTGATCATGGTGGTGGCCTTCGTGGGCTTTGTGGGCGGCCACGTCAAGGCGCTGTTCGGGCCCGAGGCGCAGTTCCTGGCGGGTGCCGTGGCGGCGTGCGTGGTGACGTGGTTCACCTTCTTGCCGTCGTTTTTGTTCATCCTGGCGGGCGGGCCGCTGGTGGAGCGCACCCGCGACCACATCCGCTACACCGCGCCGCTCACCGCCATCACGGCGGCGGTGGTGGGCGTGATCGTCAACCTGGCGCTGTTCTTTGGCTGGCACGTGCTGTGGCCGCAGGGCTGGGGCGGGCCGTTCGACGCGGTCTCGGCGCTGATCGCCTTGGGCGCCGCGGTGGCGCTGATGCGCTTTCAGCGCAACGTCATCCAGGTGATCGGGGTGTGTGCGTTGGTGGGGTGGGGGGTGAAGGTGCTGGGGGCCTGACCCCCTGCTTGGGCCCCAGCCTGGGCCCCACCTTCGGCTTCACAACCCCAGCTGCTCCCGCTGGTACAAGCGCGGCAGGAAGTAGGGCAGCATCTGGAACTCGCGCAGCGCGTGCGCGCCCAGGTCTTCGAAGAAGGTCTTGCTGAAGATGCGCGCCAGGCCGGTGTTCAAGAAGGTGGTGCGCAGCAGCACGCCGTCGCCACGGGCGTTGGCCTTCCACTGGTGCACCAGGCTGTTGTCCGGCAGGATGCCGCTGAACACGCTGAGGTTGGTGCGGGCGTAGAAGAAGCCCGGGTCGGTGATGGCCACCGGCGGGGCGATGGCCAGCGGGTCGGCGCCGGTGATGTCCAGCGTGAACGCGATCTTGCCCACGTACTCTTTGACGCGCTGCTTGGCGCCCACGTCGTAGTGGTCATCGGGCTGCGTGGGGGCCTTGCGCCACTGGAAGTCGACGTGGTCCATCGGCTGCCACAGGCGGTAGCGCTCGGTGTTGCCGATGTGGTCCCACCACCAGTCCAGCATGGCGGGGGTGATGCCCACGATCTCTTGCTCGATGGCCAGCGGCACGTTGAACTGCTTGTCGTTCTTGCCCACCACAAACTGCCCGCGCGTTTGCAGCACGGCCTTGAAGTAGCGCTCGTTGAGCGTGGCCATCAGCGTGGGCGCCAGGCCTTGCAGGGTGCGGCCCAGGTGGGCCACATAGGCCAGCGCCTCGGGGCTGGGCGCGGGCTGGCCGGGCAGCTCGATGCGCACCTGCGTGTCGGCAAAGCCGCTGCCGGTGGCCTGGTGGTGCACCAGCACCACGAAGGGCCAGCCACCATCGACCGACACGCGCTGCGCCAGGTAGCTGTAGGGCTTGGCGCCCAGGAAGTTGTCAGACGGCACCAGGCCGCGCACGGCCTCGTAGGGCAGGGCCTCGGTGTCGATGGTGTGGGCGGCGCCGCCCCAGGTGGCGGTGCTGCGCGTGCGTGCGCCGGCCGAGTAGCCCAGGTGCTGCGGCGTGGCGGGCGCTTGCACCCACTCGAAGGCGGTGAGGGCGGGGTTGGCCGCTTGCAGCAGCGCGGCATCGGCGTTGTCCCACAGCCAAGCCAGGGCCTCGGGGCGGGTATCAGCCAGGGTGAACAGCTGGCCCGGGGCGATGGCGGGCGCCGCGGCCGTGGCGGCCTGCGCGGTGGGGGCGGCCACCACGGTGACCAGGGCGCCGAGGGCGATGCCCGTGCCGCCCAGGCTCGCGGCCGACAGCAGAGCGGCACCCATGCGCCGGACCAAGGGAGAACGGAGGGGAACAGGGCACAGGCGCATGGGTGGGCTCCAGCAAAGCGATGAGGCGGTTGAAAGGGACGAGAGAGGAGGGGAACGGCTTCGCACTCTACAGATGTAGATGGTGTGCCGCCCGATGGAAAACCCTTGGGGTGATGGCGCCATGGGGTGGGCAGCGCAGTGCCGTCGTCGCGCCCCGTTTTGGGCACTTTGTATGCAATATGAGCGTGCTTTTGTATGCAATCTGGTGCATGCCCGCCCCGCCCACGCCCCCGAGTGGCGCACGCCATGCCGCGTTTGGCCGTCAACAGCGCGCTTTGTGCAGGCTTCTGGTGCCCAGTGGCCTGAATGAGGGCTGGCACGCGGGTTGCACTCAGTGAGCCGGCGGGCCAACGGCGGCCCGCTGGAGAAACCGATGTCCGCTGCCCCGTCCCTGCATGACCAGCGCCTGGCCACCATGGCCGCGCAAGCCAACCTGGAGCTGTTCCAGCTGGTCAAGCGCTATGGCGATGGGCCTGAGGCCCCCGTGGCGGTGGACGCGATCGATTTGCGCATCGCCGCCGGGGCCTACTGCTGCCTGCTGGGCCCTTCGGGCTGCGGCAAGACCTCGACGCTGCGCATGATCGCGGGCCACGAGGCCGCCAGCAGCGGTGACATCGTGCTGGGCGGGCGCAACATCACCCAGCTGCCGGCCTCGGCGCGCGGCACGGCGATGATGTTCCAGAGCTATGCGCTGTTCCCGCACCTCAGCGCGCTCGACAACGTGGCCTTCAGCCTGAAGATGCGGGGCGTGGGCAAGGCCGAGCGCCAGGCCCAGGCCCTGCGCCTGCTCGAGCGCGTGTCGCTGGCCCACCTGGCACAGCGCAAGCCCGCCGAGATGTCGGGCGGCCAGCAGCAGCGCGTGGCCCTGGCGCGTGCGCTGATCACCGAGCCGCGCGTGCTGCTGCTCGATGAGCCGCTCTCAGCGCTTGATCCCTTCTTGCGCATCAAGATGCGCGCCGAGTTGAAGGGCTGGCAAAAGAGCCTGGGCATGACCTTCATCCACGTCACCCACTCGCAAGAAGAGGCCATGGCCCTGGCCGACCAGGTGGTGGTGATGAGCAACGGCCGCATCGAGCAAAGCGGCAGCCCCCACGAGGTGTTCAACCGCCCGCGCACCGAGTTCGTGGCCCGCTTCATCGGTGGCCACAACGTGCTGCCTGCGCCCGACGGTGCGGGCAAGGTGGCCGTGCGCACCGACCGCACCCAGCTCAGCCACACGGGCCAGGCCGCCGCCACCGCGCTGCAGGCCACGGTGACCGGCGCCGAGTACCAAGGCACCCATGTGCTGGTGACGCTGCGCCCCCTGGCCCGCCCCGACGACGAGCTGTTGGTGATGGTGCCCGAGGCCAGCTTCGACGCCCAGCCCTGGGCCCCGGGCGACACCGCCTGGATGAGCTGGCGCGCCCAAGACGTGCACGCGCTCGCGGCCTGATCACCCCCACGCCGTTTCTATACCCCTACCCGCACGGGTACCTGCCTTCAACCCACTGGAGCCCCACCGATGACGACCCCACGCCAACCGTTCGACGCCGTGCCGCAGATCGAGACCGAAGCCGGCCCCTCTTCGCCCCTCAACCTGGACGCGGCCGTCAGCCGCCGCGGCCTGATCAAGGGCGGCCTGCTGGGCACCGCCGGCATCCTGGCCAGCGGCTACGCGCCCTTTGTGCGCGCCGACGAGAAGATCACCCTGCGCTACCTGGGCACCGCCGTGAACCAGGACAAGACCATTGCCGAGAAGTTTGAGGCCGACACCGGCATCAAGGTGCAGTACATCCCCGTCACCACCGACGACGTCACCAAGCGTGCGGTCACCGCGCCCAACAGCTTCGACCTGATCGACACCGAGTACTTCAGCCTCAAAAAGATCATCCCCACGGGCAACCTCAAGGGCATCGATGCCAAGCGCATCAAGCACGCCGACAAGATCACCAGCCTGTTCACCAAGGGCGAAGTCGCCGGCAAGAAGGTGGGCGATCAGGGCACGGCCCCGAAGAAGGTGATGTACCTCGAAGGCGAAAAGTCCAAGGCCTTCGCCACCAGCCCCACGCAGTTCATGACCCTGATCCCCACGGTCTACAACGCCGACACGCTGGGCATCCGGCCTGACCTGATCAAGCGCCCCATCGAGAGCTGGAAAGAGCTGCTCAACCCCGAGTTCAAGGGCAAGGCCGCCATCCTCAACATCCCCTCGATCGGCATCATGGACGCCGCCATGGTGGTCGAGGCCATGGGCCTGTACAAGTACCCCGACAAGGGCAACATGACCAAGAAGGAGATTGACCTCACGATCAAGACCCTGATCGAGGCCAAGAAGGCCGGTCAGTTCCGCAGCCTGTGGAAGGACTTCAACGAGTCGGTCAACCTGATGGCCTCGGGCGAGGTGGTGATCCAGTCGATGTGGAGCCCCGCCGTCACCGCCGTGCGCACCAAGGGCCTGGCCTGCACCTTCCAGCCGCTCAAAGAAGGCTACCGCGCCTGGGCTGCTGGCTTCGGCATCCCCAGCACGCTCAGTGGCAAGAAGCTCGATGCGGCTTATGAGTTCATCAACTGGTTCCTCGATGGCTGGGCCGGTGCCTACCTCAACCGCCAGGGCTACTACAGCGCCGTGCTCGACACCGCCAAGGCCAAGATGGAAGCCTACGAATGGGCCTACTGGATGGAAGGCAAGCCGGCTGCGCAAGACATCAAGTCGCCCAAGGGTGACGTGCTCGCCAAGAAGGGCGAGGTGCGCGACGGCGGCAGCTACGAACAGCGCATGGGCGGCATCGCCTGCTGGAACGCGATCATGGACGAGAACACCTACATGGTCCAGAAGTGGAACGAGTTCGTGGCCGCTTGATGCGCCACGGCACGCCTCACCGCACGCCCCACCGCATCCCACCACAACGCGCTCACCAGAACTTTCCTTCCTTCCTTCTTCAACCCTTCACCTTCGATCCCATCACCATGAAGCACGCATCCCTGAAGACCGTTGTGCTGGCCGTGTTCGCCAGCATCGCCTCGCTGGCCCAGGCCCAGCAGACCACCGTGTACGGTGCCATCGGCACCGACGTGATCTATGCCACCGGCGTGGCCAAGACCGGCGGTGGCTCGGGCAGCAGCCTCTATGTCAACGACAACGCCATCGTCAACAGCCGCATCGGCATCAAGGGCGGTGAAGACCTGGGCGGTGGCCTGGCCGCCGAGTTCAACCTGGAGAGCTCGGTCAGCCCCGACACCGGCAAGACCAACGCCACCTTCTGGAACCGCAATGCCTTCATCGGCCTCAAGGGCGGCTTTGGCTCGGTGCGCGTGGGCCACCAGTGGAACGTGGCCGATGACTACATGTGCGGCTACTTCGTGTGCGGCTTCTACGCGCCCTTCCAGTTCAAGGAGTTCTACTCGCTGAGCGACTACTACGACAACACCATCAAGTACACGACGCCCAACATGGGCGGCCTGCAAGGCGGTGTGAGCTACACCCTGGGCGAACAGGCCGGCAAGACCAGTGCGGGCCAGAAGTTCCAGGCTGCGGCCAACTACAGCAGCGGCGCGTTCGGCCTGGGCGCGGTGATCTTCACGCAGAAGAGCACCACGCTGCCAGGCACCGACAAGATGTATGCCCTGGGTGCCTCGTATGACCTGGGCAGCGCCAAGCTGCGCCTGGGCTACGCCTCGGCCGAGGTGAAGATCGGTGGCGACGACAAGGGCAGCGTGATCGACCTGGGTGTGGACGTGCCGCTGAGCGCCACCACCAGCGTCTCGGCCGACTACGTGGCCAAGGACATGGACAAGGGCGCCGACGTCGACTTCTTCCGTGTGCGCGGCGTCTATGCGCTGAGCAAGCGCACCAGCCTGAATGCCAACTTCATCGTGCTGAAGAACTCGAACGGCGGCAACTTTGCCTTCGTGGGCGGCAACACCGAAGTCGACAAGGGCCAGAACCTGCTGAGCGTGGGCATCACCCACGCCTTCTGAGCCTGAGCCATCTGACCGCGGCCTGAGCACGAGGACCACCATGACCAAGACCCTGCCCGCCTGGCTCCAGGCCCTGCCCATGGGCGGGGTCTTCCTGGTGTTCTTCATCCTGCCGCTGCTGCTGGTGGCCACGGTCAGCGTGTGGCCGCAAAACGAGTACACGCTCGAACCCGGCTTCACGCTGGCCAACTACGCCTCGCTGTTCGACGGCTGCTTCAACAGCCCCGACGGCGAGCTGTGCACCACGCTCAAGACCTACCTCTCGACGCTGAAGTTCTGCGCCATCGTCTGGGCCATCACCCTGGTGCTGGGCTTTGCGCTGTCGTACTTCGTGGCCTTCCACGTGCCCAGTGTGGCCATGCAGACGGTGCTGTTCACGGTGATGACCATCCCGTTTTGGACATCGAACGTGATCCGCATGATCTCGTGGATCCCGCTGCTGGGCCGCAACGGCTGGGTCAACACCACGCTGATGGACTTGGGGCTCATCACCCAGCCCATCGAGTGGCTGCTGTATTCCGACTTCTCGGTGGTGCTCGCCTTCGTGCACCTCAACACCACCTTCATGATGGTGCCCATCTTCAACTCGATGATGAAGATCGACCGCTCGCTGATCGAAGCCGCCGACGACTGCGGCGCCAGCGCCTGGCAAACGCTGTGGAACGTCATCGTGCCGCTGTGCCGCACCGGCATCCTCATTGGCTCCATCTTCGTGATCACGCTGGTGATGGGCGACTTCGTCACCGTGGGCGTGATGGGCGGCCAGCAAATCGCCTCGGTGGGCAAAACCATCCAGGTGCAGACCTCTTACCTGCAGTTTCCGCTGGCGGCGGCCAATGCCGTGGTGCTGCTGGGGGTGGTGCTGCTGATCATCGCGGCGCTGAACCGCTTGGTTGACCTGCGCAAGGAGCTCTAGAGATGGTCCACCCCCTACGCGCTTCGCGCGCCCCCTCAAGGGGGCACCACCAGTGGCCCGGCAAAGCCGGTTCCACGGTGGTCTGCTTGATCAGGCCTGGTGCCGCAATCTGTGTGCGATCTTTCCGCCAAGGAGCTGTGAGATGAACAAGAATCGTGGCTTCTGGCCGCTGGCCATCGTGTTTGCGCTGTATGTGCTGTTCCTCTACGGCCCGGTCATCACCATCTTCACGCTCAGCTTCCAGGGGCCTGAGGGCGGGCTGACCTTCCCCATGCGCGGCGTGTCGCTGCACTGGTACGAAGAGCTGTTCAAAGGCCTGGGCGTGGTCGACATCGGCGCCGCCATCCGCCGCTCGCTGGGCCTCGGCGCGGTGGTGATGGGCCTCACGGTGTTGATCTCGCTGCTGGCCGGCCTGGCCTTCCGCAAGGGCTTCAAAGGCTCGGGCCTGCTGTTCTACACCTCGGTGGCCAGCCTGATCATGCCCAGCATCATCATCTCGCTGGGCATCGGGCTGCAGTTCCGCTTGTTCGACACCGGCATCAAGGCCGTGCTCGAACACTTCGAGATGACCAGCACGCTCGAGGCCTACACCACGCTGATGGGCCTGTACACCTCGGGCCTGGGCGCGCACCTGACCTGGACGCTGCCCTTTGGCATGCTGATCATGTTTGCGGTGTTCAACCGCTTCAACCCGGCGTATGAAGAGGCCGCCCGCGACCTGGGCGCCACGCCCTGGCAAACGCTGCGCCATGTGGTGCTGCCGCTGATTGGCCCCTCGCTGGTGGGCGTGGGCATGTTCGGCTTCACCCTCAGCTGGGACGAGATCGCCCGCTCGTCGCAGGCCATTGGCGACGTCAACACCCTCCCGCTGGAGCTGCAAGGCCTGACCACCACCGTCACCACGCCCAGCATCTACGCGCTGGGCAGCATGACCACGATGATCTCGCTGATGGTGATCAGCCTCACGCTGGTGGCCGTGGCGCTGCTCGGCCGGCGCAAAGGTGGCCGCATGCCCGGCGGCCATTGAGGCACCATGAGCCCACGCTGAACGGCCCCCCTGTCCCAACCCTGCTGAGACCCATGCCCGCACCCGCCCGCGCCGTAGACCCCCAGGCCCTGGTCGCCCCCGATGCGCCCGCCGTGGCGGCCGATGCGCCCCCGCTGTCGGACGACGACATCCACGCCCGCCTCATCGAGGCCATCGTGGACCAGCGCCTCTTGCCCGGCACCAAGCTCATCGAAGACAAGCTGGGCCAGGCCTTTGGCGTCTCGCGCACCCGCATCCGCCAGGTGCTGATCCGCCTGGCGCAAGAGCAGGTGGTGCTGCTGCAGCCCAACAAGGGCGCCAGCGTGGCCGAGCCCACGGTGGCCGAGTCGCGCGAGGTGTTCGAGGCCCGCCGCGTGGTCGAGGCGGTGCTGGTGCGCCACTTCATCGCCCAGGCCAGCCGCGCCGACCTGCAGGCCCTGGCCGATTGCATCGAGGCCGAAGAGGCCGCGCGCCTGGCGGGCGACACCGCCATGGCCCTGCGCCAGTCGGGGCGCTTTCACCTGCTGCTGGCCGATGCGGCCGGGCACCGCACCTTCGCGGGCTTTTTGCGCAAGCTGGTCTCGCGCACCAGCCTGATCCTGATGAGTCACGGGCCCGATGCGGCCACCACGACGCCCGCGCCGTGGCAGCTGCTGGGCGCCAGCGCGGGCGATGCGCCGCGCCGCTGGGTGCAGGCCTGCCGCTGCGACGAGCACCGGGGCCTGCTCACCGCCTTGCAAGACGCGGTCAAGGCCCAACGCAGCCGCAAGGCCAGCAGCGCCGAGGCGGCCGCCGCGCACACCGAGCACGCCGTGGCGCTGATGAGCGATCACCTGCTGCACATCGAGGCCGGGCTGCGCCTGGGCCCCACCACCGCCACCTGAAGAAAGCCCAGGGCATGAGCACCCGCATGATCCTCAACCCCAACACCCGCCAGGCGCTGACCGAGGCGGTGCGGGCGCAGGTGCAGGCCGCAGCCCCCACCTTCCCCAGTTCACCCGCTGGCGGCGACACTTGGGTGGCGCTCACCGCCCCGCATGGCGCCGACTACATCGCCACCGAGGCCACCTACGTGCTCGCGGCCCGCGCCGCACTCGATGCCTGGCACCTGTACACCGGCCCCCGCCCGCACGCCATCCTCGTGGCCTGCTTTGGCGACCCCGGCGTGTGGGCCCTGCGCGAGCTCAGCGGCGTGCCGGTGATGGGCCTGGCCGAGGCCGCCTTCCGCGAGGCCCAGGCCCTGGGCCCGTTTGGCGTGGTCACTGGGGGGGCAGCGTGGGGCCCGATGCTGATGCGCCTGGCGCGTGGCCTGCAATGTGCCGGGCCGCAGGGCCTGGTGGCCGTGCAGACCATCGAGGCCTCGGGCGGCGAGATGGCCGCCGCGCCCCAAGCCGCCTGGGACGCCCTGGCCGAGGCCACCGTCGCCTTGTTGCAGGCCCAGCCCGGGCTGCGCAGCGTCATCCTGGGTGGGGCGGCGCTGGGCGGCTGGGTGCCGCCGGTGCGCGAGCGCCTGGTGGCCGCGCAGGCTGCGGGCCGCCTGCCTGTGGGCGAACTGCCGCCACTGATCGATTCGGTCGAGGCCGGGGCGCGCTGGCTGGCCCAGGCCGCCTGAAGGGGCTGAAGCACGCCCAGTGCCACCCCTCAGGCGGTGCTGTGAGAGGCCGAGCTGGTGGGCAGGTGAGGCCGCAAGGCGTTCATCAGCTCGTCTTGGCGGAAGGGCTTGGCCAGGTGGCCGTCCATGCCCGCGGCCGTGCAGCGCTCGCGGTCGGAAGGCAGGGCGTTGGCCGTCAGGGCCACCACGGGGATGCGGCCGCGGCCGTGGGCGTGCTCCCAGCGGCGCAGCCGGCGGGTGGCCTCCAGCCCGTCTATCTCGGGCATCTGGCAGTCCATCAGCACCAGGCAATACGGGTGCTGCGGCACGCACAAGGCGGCCAGGGCGGCTTCGCCGTCCTCCACGCGTGTCACTTCCAGGCCCAGGTTGACCAGGGTCGCTTCGGCCACCAGGGCGTTCACGGCGTTGTCTTCGGCCAGCAGCACGTGGGCGCGGGCAGGCGGTGGGGGCAGGGGGGTGCCGTCGACGGCCAGCTGCGCGGGCTCGGCGCCTGAGGCCAGCGGGGCCGATGCCCCGGGCGTGGGCGCCGCCGTGGGTTCGGGCCTGGCCTGCGGTGGGTGGGGCGCCGCCACGGGCGCCAGCGGCACCCGCAGCGTGAACGTGGTGCCCTGGCCCCACACGCTGCTGACCACGATGTCGCCGCCCATGGCCCGGGCGATCTCGCGCGAGATCGTCAGCCCCAGGCCGGTGCCGGTGTGGCGCCGCCCGAAGCTGCCGTCCACCTGGTGGAAGGCCTCGAACACGCGCGGCAGCTCGAAATCGGGGATGCCGGGGCCGGTGTCGTGCACCTCGAACTCCACGTCGCTGCGGCGGGCGGGGTCGTCGGCCGGGCCACGGCGCACCACCAGGCTCACCCCGCCGGCGTCGGTGAACTTCACCGCGTTGCCCAGCAGGTTGTGCAGCACCTGGCGCAGCCGGGCGGCATCGCCCTGCACCCAGCAGGTCTCGGGCAGGTCGATGGTGTGCGTCAGCGTGAGGCCTTTGTCGCAGGCGGAAATGTTCTGCAGCGCCAGGGCGTCGTCGAGCAGGCCGCGCAGCTCCAGCGGCGCGCGCACCGTCACCATCTTGCCGGCCTCGATGCGCGAGAAGTCCAGCACGTCGTTGATGATGCCCAGCAGGTGCTCGCCGGTGCGCTCGATCAGCGCCAGCTGGTGGCGCGTGTCGCGCAGCACGCCGGGCCGGTCAGGCAGCTGGCCGTGCGCCAGGCGCGACAGCCCCAGGATGCCGTGCAGCGGCGTGCGCATCTCGTGGCTCATGGTGGCCAGGAACTGGTCTTTGACGGCGCTGTGCTCGTGGGCCAGCTGCAGGGCTTCGGCGCGCTCGCTGGCGATGCGGTCGGTGGTGAAGCGCAGCCACAGCAGCTCGGTCATGCGGCGTTCGGCGCGGGCGCTCTCGGACATCAACAGCGCCAGCAGGGCCACCAGGCCGATGCTGCCAAACCAGCCATAGCCGTCCATGCGCGTGGCCAGCACGCCGATGGCCGGCAGCACCATGGGCACGTTGATGGCCAGGTTCACCCGCAGGTCGGCCTGCATGGCCAGGGTGCACACCGCGCTGGCGCCCACCAGGGTGGCCACGATCACGGCGGTGGTCACCATGTCGTCGTGCGGGATGCTCAGGCCGATCAGGCCCCAGCTGGCGCCGTGCAAGGCACAGGCCCAGCCCAGGCCACGCAGCCAGCGGGGATCGGCCTTGTTGTCGGCCTTGATGTAGCGGTGCAGGTGCAGCAGCCGCACGATGGACGCCAGGCAGCACACCACCACCCAGGCCCCCAGTTGCACCGGGTCCATCGTGGGCCACAGCAGGGCGGCCAGGCCGCCCGCTGCCACGTTGGCCACGATCATCACCGGCCAAGTCGGCGCGAACAGCATGCGGATGCGTTCGGCGCGGATGAGCCCGCTCAGGGCGTCATCCCCGACGTCGGGCGATTCCAGGGGCAGGGCGGACAGCAGATCCGGGCGCATCCGCTCAGTATCGACCAGCAGGCCCTCGGCCTTGAGCAGGTCGCCGGGGCCCAGCGAGGGCCAGTGTGAGGGCTGTGCCGCCTTCACCGCGCGGGCTCAGTCCTCGGCTTTGGGGCGCCAGAACACCGCGCCCAAGGCCGCCAGCGCCCCCAAGGCCAGCATGGCGGTGGTGCGCCAGGGCAGGGCGTTGCCGATCACGTCCTCGCTGCGTGGCAGCGGCAGCGTGACGCTGATGACCCCGGCCGTGTGGCCGGCCTTGTAGCCAAAGCCGCCGCCACCGGCGAATTGCGGGTTGGCCTTGAGGTAGTCCGGGGCCTTCTCCGGGGTGTCGTGGCACTTCAGGCAGCTGTCTTGGGCGGTGACGGCGCGTGCATAGCGCAGGCGGCCCATGTCGATCTGCCAGTACTCGCGCTCTGGGGTGAAGACGCCTCGCTTGGCCTCCGGGGCGTTGTTCAGCGCCTCGATGGCCTTGGCCTCGAAGGTGTCCGGCGCGTTGTTGCGGTTGAGCACGGTGCGCGCCGTCAGCTTGAACTGGGCGCGGCTGCCCGAAGCCTGCATCACGTCGGCCAGCTCGCGCTGCACCAGCGCCGGGTTCTTCCAGTGGTAGGTCTCGATGTTGTCGAGCAGGTCGCGCTCGGATTCGCGCTCGCCCGCCTTGGCCCCTTGCAGCAGCTGCCCCTCTTCCTTGCTGCCGGCGTAGACCGATCGCGTCAGGAAGGTGCCGGGGATCTTGGCGTTGGCGCCCTGGGTGCGGGCGTAGACGCCCTTGTACTGCGAGGCCCAGATGCCCACGTTTTCGGCCATGTCGGCCACCGTGCGGGCTTCGTTGATGGCCTGGTTGTGCACCATGCCATCCACCGACCACCACAGGCCCAGGCCAACGGCCACCACACTGGAGGCGGCCATAGAGGCGCGGATGATCGTCGGAGTGTGCACGGCTGAAATCCTGTTTCACGGGGTGGGATGGGGCGGGATTATCGCCACATCCCCGTGATTTGGACCGGGCGTGCCCTCAAACCGGGTGGGTCGTCATCCCCTGAAAGGGGGTAGCAGGCGTCAGAGCTTGCCGTCGGACAGGTTCAGGCGCTCGCACACCCGCATCGTCGCCAGCTGGAAGGCCTGGAAGTGCAGCCCCACATGGTGGGCCACGGGCTCCAGCTCGCTCCAGATGTCGTGCTGGCGCTCGCCGCTGACCGCACCGGTGGGGTTGAGCAGCAAGGCGTCCACAGCGGCGCCGATGGTCAAAAGCTTTTGCACCGGTGCACGCTCTTGCGGCCAGTCTTGTGGCGTGATCGGCCGCGCGCGCACCGTGTCGGCCACATCGCGCGACAGCCCCCAAGATTGACACAGCGCGCCACCCAGGGCCGAATGGCTCACGCCAAAGGCCTCGATCTCGGCGTTGCACAGCGCCACTTCGTCGGGCACGTCTTTGTAGAGCGCGTCATAGCGCTGCCGGTCGTAGGCGTAGAGCACGGCGCGACCGCTCTCGGCAAACAGGCCGGCGGTGTGGGCCAGCCAGGGGTCGACGTCCAACTGGCGGGCGATGCGGCCCATGGCCAGGCCGCGCACGCCGGCGCGGTCCCAGATGGTTTGCAGCAGCGGGCTGGGCGGGAAGGCGCCGCGCAGGCCGATCTCATACGTCAAGCTGGCCACCTGCGCCATGCCCAGGTAGCGGATGCCCTCGTGCACCGATTCCACCCGCTTGAGCAGGCCAAACAGCGCGGAGTTGACGGTGCGCACCACCGCTGACGACAGCGCCATGTCGGTCTCGATGAGGGCGGCGAGCTGGTCGACGGTCGAGCTCTCGTCGGCCATCAGCAGCGACAGCTTGACCAGCGTGCTGGGGCAGGCCGGCAGGTCGATGTTGAGGTTGCGCAGGGTGGGGGCGATGGACATGGACGGACCTTCGGAGAGATTGCCCCATCCAGTCTAGGAGCCTGCCGCCGTGCCGAGCCATGAAAAAAGGCCGCTTTGGCGGCCTCTCCTTCGTGCTCAGGCCGCCGTGCTGCTGGCCGCCTCGACCGCCTGCGGCACAAAGCGGCGGCGCGGCGAGCGCGCGCCGGTGTGCGTCAGCCCGTTGGCGCGGCGGAAGGCCGTGGGCGCCATGCCCTTCCAGCGGCGGAAGGCCTCGATGAAGGTGGTGACGTCGGCATAGCCCAGGCGCTCGGCGATCTCACCGTGCGTCATGGTGGCCGTGCGCATCAGCTCCTCGGCCAGCGTGGTGCGCACCTCTTCGAGCAGGGCGCGGAAGGTCACGCCCTCGGCGGTGAGGTGGCGGCGCAGCGTGCGCGAGGTGATCGCCATCTCGGCGGCGATCTCTTCCATGTCGGGGATGCGGCCCGGCACGCGCAGCAGGCGGTCGCGCACCACGGCCGGGGTGCCGGTGCGCGGGTGGCGGGATTCCAGCAGCTTGCGGCTGATGGCCTCGCACAGCGCCAGGGTGTGGCCGTCGGCGGGGGGCAGGGGGGTGTCCATCGAGGCCGGATCGAAGGCGCCGCAATCGGCCGCCTGGCCAAACTCGGGCGCCACGCCAAACAAGCTGGTGTAGGCCTGCACCACCTCGGGCGCGGGCTGGGGGCGGCGCATGTGCAGCTGCACATAGTGCATGGGCTGGCCCAGCACCTCGCGCTGCAGCTGCACGGCGGCGGCGCGGTCGCGGTCGATCACGAACTGGCGCACATCGGGCGGCAGGTGGTCGGCCAGGAAGGTCGACACCACCAGGCCATCTTTGTGCTCGACGCGGTTGGTCGAGAGCGCAAAGGTCTGGTTGATCATGCGCGAGGCCATGCTGAGTGCCTCGCCCAGGGTGCGGCTGCTGAGCACCGCGTAGCCCCACATCCCGTAGGTGGTGAGGTGGTAGCGGGTGCCGGCCTGCAGGCCCAGCGTGGGCACGTGCGGCAGGTCGTGGATCAGGTTGCGGATCAGCTGCACCTCTTGCAGCGCCTCGATGTCGCCGTGCTCGGCCTCGAGTTGCGTGCGGGTGATGCCCGTGTGCCGCAGCGTGTGGTCGATGGGCACGCCGTGATCCAGCCCGAGCTGCGTCAACACCCGCGCGGTGGCGATGTCGCGGCGGAAATCCCAGGCCGAACGCCGGGTCGAACGAACTGAACTGCTCACTGCCAATACCTCCCAAGGCCATTGTTCCGGACCGGAACCGATTGTGCCTCACTCAGGTGAATGAGTGAAGATCGCACACTTGGGGGTATTCTTGCAGGTCTCTGTTAACGCGCGTTAAAGAATTGTTTAGCGTTTCACGCTGGCATGACCGGACAAGGCTTGACGCGATGAGTCTTTTTTCATGATCGCCAGGCCCTTGAGGTACTCGCCCTCGGGGAAGCTGATGGTGGTCGGGTGGTCCGAGGTGGCCTCCAGGCGGCGCAGCAGGTAGCCGTCCACGCCCGCGTCGATCCCCGCACCGGCCACGATCTTGTGGAACAGATCCGCCCCGATCCCGCCCGAGCACGAAAACGTCAGCAGCAGGCCACCAGGGTTGAGCAATTTGAAGGCCAGGCGGTTGATGTCCTTGTAGGCGCGGCTGGCGCGGTCGGCGTGCGCGGCGCTGGGGGCGAACTTCGGCGGGTCGAGCACGATGGCGTCAAAGGTGCGGCCCTCTTGGATGAAGCGGCGCAGCGTGCCGTTGACGTCGGCGTCCAGGGCGGTGTGGCGTGAAGCGTCAAACCCATTGAGGGTGACGTGGGCGGTGGCGCGCGCCAGCGCCGGGCCCGACGAGTCCACGCTGGTTACCTCGGTGGCGCCGCCGGCCAGGGCGGCCACGCTGAAGCCGCCGGTGTAGCTGTAGCAGTTGAGCACCGTCTTGGCGCCCAGCTCGCGCACCAGTTTGGCGAACAGCCCCCGGTTGTCGCGCTGGTCGAGGTAGTAGCCCGTCTTGTGGCCCTCGGCCACGTCCAGCGTCAGCTGCCAGCCGTTTTCGTCGATGGTCACGGCCGTGCTGCGGCGGCTGCCGTCGGCGGTCTCGGGGTGGCGCAGCCATCCGGTCACCGGCGCCAGGCCTTCGAGGCCCCGCACGCTCGCATCCGAGCGTTCATACAAATAGGGGCAACCGGTGGCGGCCACCAGCGCGTCGGCGATCACGTCCTTGAAGCGCTCGGTGCCGGTGCTCAAAAACTGCGCCGACAGCACATCGGCGTACTGGTCGACGATCAAGCCGGGCAGGCCGTCGGCCTCGCCGTGGATCAGGCGGATGCCATTGGAGGGGATGGCCAGGCGCTGGCGCACGGCCACGGCGGCCTGCACGCGGCGGGCAAAAAACGCGGCATCGATGCGCTCGGCCTCGTCGAACGACCAGGCCCGCACGCGGATCTGCGAGTTCGGGCTGAACGCCGCCCAGGCCAAGAACTGGCCATCGGCCGCCACCACCTTCACCGTCTCGCCCGCATCGCCGCCGCCCTTGGCCACGCTGCCCTGGAACACCCACGGGTGGCGGCGCAGCAGCGAGCGTTCCTTGCCTTCGCGCAGGGTGATGGTCTTCATGGGGGCAAACCTTTTCAAGGGGGGCAGACGAGGGCGCAGATTGTCCCTGATCTCGCCGCCCCTGTGCAGACCGCCGTGCGAGGGGTATAAGCTGCGGTGACGGGTCGGGTGCAGGCCGGGCACAGAACCCTGTTAGATTGATGTGGATCAATTTTCGGCCGCCCGGTGCGTCGCGCACCAGATCAGGCTGCCCATGTCCACGGTACTGCAGATGAGCTTGCCCGCCCCCACGGCGTCCGAGGACGACCGCCCCACGCCCCTGCCTGAGCAGGCGCTCGCCGCCGGCATGCCTGTCGATGAAGCGGCCCTGCTGGCCGTGGTGGTGCAGCTGGTGCGCCAGTCCACCCAGATCAACCTGGCCAACTACAAGGCCACCACCTTCCAGCGCCAGCTGCAGCGGCGCATGCAGCACCTGGGCTGCGCCACGCTCGACGCCTACGTGCAGTGCCTGCAGACCGACGCGCAAGAGCTGCAGCGCCTGCAGCGCAGCCTGCTGATCTCGGTCACCCGCTTCTACCGCGATGCCGAGGTGTTCCAGCGCCTGCGTGCCGTCATCCACGACCTGGTGGCCACCAAGGCCGATGGCGACGAGTTGCGCATCTGGGTGGCCGGCTGCGCCACCGGCGAAGAGGCCTACAGCCTGGCCATGCTGGCCGCCGACGAGCTGGGCCCGCGCCTGGGTCGGGTGTCCGTGCGCGTGTTCGCCACCGACATCGACGACGACGCCATCGCCGCCGCCCGCCTGGGCGTCTACCCCACGGAGGCCCTGGCCGACCTGCCCGACGACCTGCGCCGCCGCCACTTCACCGAAGACGAGGCCGGCTGGCGCCTGCAGCGCAGCGTGCGCGACCTGTGCGTCTTTGCCCGCCACGACCTGCTCTCACAGCCGCCGTTCATCAACCTCGATGTGCTGAGCTGCCGCAACGTGATGATCTACTTCCAGCCGACGGTGCAAGCCGAGCTGCTGGTGCGCTTCCATCACGCGCTCAAGCCCATGGGCTGGCTGCTGCTGGGCCAGTCTGAAACCGTGGGTGTGCGCGCCGAGCTGTTCGACCCGGTCGATGCCACCGCGCGGCTGTACCGTCGCCGCCGCCTCAGCCTCAGCCCGGCGCCCACCTTCAGCAGCGAGTCCCGCCGTGCCTGGCCCAGCCACGCGGTGGCCCCGGCGCCCGCCCCCGATCCGGTCGAGAGCCTGGCCGAGCAGTTCCAGCGCCGCCTCATCGAGCGCGATGCCCGCCCCAGCGTGCTGTGCACCGCCGATGGCCGCGTGCTGCAAACCAGCGGCGCGGTGCACCGCTTCCTGCGCCTGGGCTCCAGCACCGACATGAACCTGGTCGACCTGTGTCTGCCCGAGCTCAAGGCCGAGGCGCGCGCCCTGCTGTCCCTGGCCGTGGGCAGCTGGCCCGACGAGGTGCGCTCGTCCACGCGCAGCTTGCAGATCGACGGCCAGCCCCACGTCGTGCGCCTGACGGCCCAACAGCTCCACGGCCCAGGCCAGGACGCCCCGCCGGTGGTGCTGAGCTTCGACGCCACCGCAGAGGCGCCCGCCGCGCCTGACGCGCCGCCAGCCGACGCGGACACCGACAACGACACCCAGGCCCTCGCCCAAGAACTGGCCGTGGCCCGCGAACACATCCAGACCCTGGTGCAGCGGCTCGAACGCAGCCGCCGCGACTGCCGCACCCTGGAAGAAGAGCTGCAGACCTCGTCCGAAGAGCTGCAGGCCTCCAACGAAGAGCTGCAGGCCTCCAATGAAGAGCTCAGCACGCTCAACGAGCAGCTGCTGGCCAAGTCCAACGAGCTCTCCAGCCTCAACGACCTGCTGGTCAACATCGAGCACTCGGTGCAGCTGGCCATGGTCGTGGTCGACACCCAGCTGCGCGTGCAACGCTTCAACCCGCTGGCCGTGCGCATCTTCGGCCTCATGGCGCACGACATCGGCCGCCCGCTGCTGTCGGTGCCCACCAGCTTGCCGCTCGATGACCTCACCCGCCACGTGGGCCAGGTGCTGCGCGGCGGCGAGCCGCAGATGCAGCGCGTCGACCACGGCGATCGCCACTACGTGATGCAGCTGTCGCCCCTGCGCGATCCGGCCGGGGCCCTGCGCGGCGTCATCATCGGCTTCACCGACGTGGCCGACCTGCGCGAGGCCGAGCTGGGCGCCGCCCGCCTGGCCGCCATCATCGAGCACAGCGACGACGCCATTGTGGGCAAAGCGCTGGACGGCACCATCACCAGCTGGAACCCAGCGGCAGAGCGGATGCTGGGCTACACGGCGGCCGAGGCCGTGGGCCAGCCCATGCTGATCGCCTTCCCCGACGAGCTGCGCCAGCAAGAGCCCGAGCTGCTCGCCCGCGTGGCCCGGGGCGAAACCGTGCCCCCCTTTGACACCGTGCGCCTGCGCAAGGATGGCAGCCGCGTGCACGTCTCGGTCACGCTCTCGCCCATCCGCGACACCGAGGGCCGCATCGTCGGCGTCTCCAAGATCGCGCGCGACATCACCGAGCGCATCACCCACGAGGCCCTGCGCACCGCCAACGTCGAGCGCCTGGAGCACTTGGTCGGCGAGCGCACCCGTGCCCTCAAAGACAGCGAGCAGCTGCTCGAAGGCATCCTCGAAGGCATGCCCGGCCTGGTGGCCTACTGGGATGAGCACCTCATCCTGCGCTATGCCAACCACGAGCACCGCACCCGCTTGCTCTACAACGACTCGGTCGACAACGGCGGCATCGGCAAGGGCCTGGCCGAGCTGATCGGCGAGCAGCGCACCGCCATGGTCATGCCCTACGTGCGGCAGGCCTTGCGCGGCGAGCCTGCCCTCTACACCGTGGGGCCGGTGCAGGCCCCTGGGCGCGAGGGCGACTCGTACTTCGAGGTGCACTACGTGCCCGACCGCCGCGATGGCCGCGTGGCCGGCTTCATCGCCATGGCGTTCGACATCACCAACGCCAAGCTCGCCGAGGTGGCCGCCGAAGCCGCCAGCCGCGCCAAAAGCGAGTTCCTGGCCAACATGAGCCACGAGATCCGCACGCCGCTCAATGCGGTGCTGGGCCTGGCCCAGGTGGCGCAACGCCAGCACGTGGGCGAGCCGGTGGCGCAGACCTTCAACCAGATCCTGCAATCGGGCCAGCACCTGCTGGGCGTCATCAACGACGTGCTCGACTTCTCCAAGATCGAGGCCGGCAAGCTGGAGCTGCACCGTGGCGTCATCGACATCACCGAGCTGATCGACAAAGGCCTGGCCATGGTCAGCGAGCTCGCCCGCAGCAAGGGCCTGCAGCTGCGCATCTCGCGCGACCCCCTGCTGGCCGATGCCTATGAGGGCGACGTGGTGCGCACGGCGCAGTTGCTCATCAACCTGCTCAACAACGCGGTGAAGTTCACCGAGCGCGGGCGCGTCGAGCTCATCGTGGCCGCGCGCGAGGGTGGCGTGCAGCTTGCCGTGGCCGACACGGGCCCGGGCATGTCGCCCCAGGTGCTGCAGCGCCTCTTCAAGCCCTTCGAACAGGGCGATGGCAGCACCACGCGCAAGGTGGGTGGCACCGGCTTGGGCCTGTCGATCAGCAAGCGATTGGTCGACATGATGGGTGGCCGCATCAGCGCCCGCAGCGTCGAAGGCCAGGGCTCGGTGTTCGAGGTGTGGTTGCCGCTGAGCCCAGCGGCGGTGCCTGTGGGCCAGCCCGAGGCCACGGCTTGGGGCCGCGCGCGCCCAGTGGCCCCGGCGGGCCCTCGTCTGGCTGGTGCCCGCGTGCTGGCGGTGGACGACCAGCCCATCAACCAGCTCGTCATCGAGCAGATGCTGGAGGTCGAAGGCGCACAGGTCACGCTGGCGGGCAACGGGGCGCAGGCCGTTGAGCTGCTCAGCCGGGGCCTGGCCACAGGCGAGTGCCCGTTTGACGTCGTGCTGTGCGACATCGAGATGCCCGTGATGGACGGCTACGAGGCCACCCGCCGCATGCGCGAAATGGCGCCAGCACTGCCCGTGGTGGGCCTCACCGCCCATGCCTTCGACGATGCCCGCCGCCGTGGCGAGGCCGTGGGCATGAGCGACTACCTCACCAAGCCCTACATGGTGGACGACCTCGTGGCCACCGTGCGCCGTGCCGTGCCCCACCTCAGCCCTCATGCGGCCAGCGCCGCTGCGGGTACCCCGGAGGCCTCGCCCATGCTGCCCCTCTACCGCTACGACCCGCAGGCCGTGCAAGACCATTACGCCTCGGTGCATGAGTTCATCCCGCGCCTGCTGGAGGTGGCCGCCCAAACCTGCGACAGCCACCCGGGCCTGTTGCAGGAGGCGTACGCCCAGAACCAGCGCGACCGCGTGCGGCAGTTCGCCCACGCCGTGGCCGGCATGGCGGCCAACCTGCTGATGACCCCGTTGCGCACGCTGGCGCTCGATCTGCAACTCGCCGCTGAGGACGACTGGGCGCGCGCCGGTGTGCTGGTGGGCGAGCTGTCGCACGCCTTGGCTCAGCTGCGCCCGCAACTGCCCGACCTGCCGACAGACCCGCAGCCCTGATCAGCCGTCTTGGTCCGGCTCGTCGTCGGGCGGCCCGCTGCGGCGCTTGGCCCGGGGGTGGGCGGCGTCGTAAGCGCGGGCCAGGTGCTGGAAGTCGAGCCGCGTGTAGACCTGCGTGGTGCGGATGTGCGCATGGCCCAGCAGCTCTTGCACGGCGCGCAGGTCGCCACTGGACTGCAGCAGGTGGCTCGCGAAGCTGTGCCGCAGCATGTGCGGGTGCACGTGGCTGGGCACCCCGGCCTGTTGGCCCAGGGCAGCCAGGCGCTGGCGCAGTTGCATGGCCGTCAGCCGCCGGCCCAGCCGGCTCACGAACAAGGCTTGCGCATCGGCCATGGGCCGGGCCGCCACACCGCTGCTGCCATCGAACAGCTGGGTGCGCACCGCCAGCCAGCGCTGCACCGCCAGCAAGGCCGGCTGCCCCACGGGCACCGAGCGCCGCTTGCTGCCCTTGCCCAGCACATGGGCCTCGGCACCGGCCAGGTCCAGCCAGCCATCGGCGCCGGGGTGGGCGGCCACGTCCAGGCTCAGCAACTCGGCGCTGCGCAGGCCACTGCTGTAGAGCAGCTCCACCATGGCGTGGTCGCGCGCAGCCAGCCAAGGGGCTTCGCGGTCGGCCCGCGTTTGCGCGGCCACCGATGCCGCCACCTGCGCTTGCGGCTGCTGCTGGGCCAGCGCCACCGCCTGGTCCACCGGCAAGGCCTTGGGCAGGGGGCGTGCCGCCTTCGGGGGCTTGAGCCCGTCGGCCGGGTTGGCGCTGATCAGCCGCCGCTGCCCCAGCCACTTGAACAGCCCCCGCCACGCCGCCAGCGTCACCGCCAGGCTGCGCGGGCCCAGGCCCTGGCCATGCAGCCGCGCCAGCCAGCCGCGCACGTGGTGCGGCTTCACATCGAGCAGGGCCACGCGGTCGCGCACCAGCCCCTCGGCCAAGCGGCCCAGGGCATCGGCATAGGCCTGCACGGTGCGCTCGGCCAGGCGCCGCTCACCCTGCAGGTGCTGCAGGTGGGCGTGCAGCCAGGCGG
>Ga0228700_1000518_pt1 | contig 34689 bp, 37 predicted proteins | sample McNCre317_Aug_MG_FD_178019 | JGI IMG/M metagenome (GOLD analysis project Ga0228700, IMG submission 178019) | Freshwater microbial communities from McNutts Creek, Athens, Georgia, United States - 3-17_Aug_MG | ecosystem: Environmental > Aquatic > Freshwater > Creek | place: USA: Georgia...
CTGCTTGAGCTCGGCCGCCAGGTCATGGATGCGCGTACCGGCTGCCACCCGCACCTGCTTTTTGTCCATGTCCACCGCCTGCACACCGCGCAAGCCCGCCAGCGAGAGCAGCACCCCGCCGGTGCCCACCACCGGCGTGAAGCTGTGGCCCGAGCCGGCCACGCGCACATTCAGGTCGCGCGCATCGGCCTCGGCCACCATTTCAGAGACCTGCGCTTCGCTGGTGGGCGCGCCCTTGTAGCGCGCAATGCACGACTGGTTGCCCACCCAGTTGCGCCACAAACCGCCTTTTTCAAATGGCATGGAACACTCCCTTCAAAGACTGTTGCCGCCCGGTGCTCGCCCGCTGCGGGCCCGGCATCAGACCGCGGTAAACCCGTTGTCCACAAACAGATGCGTGCCGTTGACGAAGCTGGACTCGTCGCTGACCAGGAACAGGGCCGCGCTGGCCACTTCCTCGGGGCGGCACATGCGGCCCTGGGCGGCGCGCATGGCGGCCTCGCTCACGTCCACGCCGTAGCGGGTCAGGGCTTCTACCTCTCGCTGGCCGTGCGGGGTTTCGATGAAGCCGGGGCAGACCGCATTGCAGCGGATGTTGCGGTCGCGGAACTCCACCGCAATGGCCCGCGCAAACATGTGCACCGCGCCCTTGGTGAGGTTGTAGAGCACCTCGTTGGGCGTCGCCGCCACCGCCGAGATGGACGAGGTGCAGACGATGCGCCCACCCCCTGCAGCCAGCATGCCGGGCAGCACGGCGCGTGTCATCAGGAACATGGAGCGCACGTTCACGTCCATCAGGCTGTCGTACTCGGCATCGGTGGTTTCCAAAAAGGGCTTCACCACAATCGTGCCGGCATGGTTGAACAGCACGGTGGGCGCGCCACAGCTGGCCGTGGCGTGGGCCACCGCCGCCTCCACCTGGGTGCGGCTGGACACATCGGCCTGGGCAAACGTGGCCTGCAGGCCAGCGCCGCGCAATTCGGCAGCCAGGGTCTCACCCAAGGCCGCCTGGCGGTCCACGATGGTGACTTTGGCGCCCTCGGCGGCAAACAGGCGGGCCGCAGCAGCACCGCAACCGGAAGCGCCGCCGGATATCAGGGCGCTGTGGCCGGCAAGACGTTGGGACATACACACTCCAAAGCAAAGAACAGAGGCGAGCGGCAGCGGGCTGCGCCCGGCAAACCAGGGCTCAGCCGGGGATATCGGGCTCCACCAGGTGGGCCAGCTGCGCCAGCGACTCCTGCCAGCCCAGGTAGCACATCTCCACCGGAATCACCGCCGGTATGCCTTGCTGCACCACCTGGAGCTCGGTGCCGCAGAGCACGGGCAGCAGGTCCACCGTGACCTCCATCACGCCGGGCAGGTTGGGGTCATCGAAGCGGTCGGTGTAGCGGATGCGGCTGTGCGGCTGCAGCTCCAGGTATTCGCCGCCAAAGGCATGGCTGGCGCCGGTGCCAAAGTTGGTGAAGGCCATGCGAAAGCTGCCACCCACTTTGGCATCCATCTGCAGCACCCGGCAGGTGAAGCCATACGGTGGCAGCCAGCGCGCCAGGGCGTCGGCCTCCAGAAACGCACGGTAGACACGCTCGGGCGGGGCGCGCAGCACGCGCTGCAGGCGTACGGTTCCTGTGCTCATGGCGGACTCCTTGGCTGGGGTGGCGCGACGGCCTTACTTCACGGCAAAGCAGTAAAGCAGTGCATCGCCGCCGGTGGGACGGATTTTGTCAAGGCTGCAGCCCAGCGTGGGATGGGTACTGTTCCAGGAGCTGGCCCAGCTGGCGTCCAGCGGGCCCATGCGGTCGTGGTGGCCGGTCATGGCCGAGCCATCGGCGCTCGACTTGGTCCAGTTGCCGCAGGTCATGTCGGCAAAGGGGGCGCCGGGAAAGGCCGTGCCGTCGGGGCGCGAGCCGGTCAGGATGTCGTGCTTGTTGGGCGTGTCACCGCGGCCGTTGACCAGTTGGCCGTTTTCATCCAGTGCGGTCTGCTTGTTGAGCTTGCTCTGGGCCGAGTGCAGCTCGTCCACCGAGCGCGCAATCACATCACCCTTGGCGTTCTGCCAGGGGCCTGCGCCAATGCGGTCACGTGCGTTGACAAAGTTGGGGTCGGCCAGCTTGGGCGCCTGGGTGCTAAGGTAGGCATGCCAGACCTTGCTGCCGGCACCGGCGGCACTGGCCAGGGCCTGGCAATGCTTGTCGGCACCTTCCAGGCCACCCAGGTCACCGCCATTGCCCACCCCGCGGCTGGTGACGAAGAAGCTCATGTTCTGCGGACCGGGTGGCAGGCTGGTGCAGCCAGACACCGCAGCAACAGCCAGTGCCAGCAGGTCGGTGGTTTGCATCATTTTTCGCATGCTTGTCTCCTCAAAAATATATATATAAGTGTTGAACCGACTAGGCGCAGAAACATCATAGGGGCATTCGTAGACGCGTGTGAGAATGCGGCACGACAAGCCCTGGAGCCCGCTGTGGAACTGCTGCGTACCGCCCTTTTGTTTGCCCTGACGGCGCTGGCCGAAATAGCGGGCTGCTACCTGCCCTGGCTGGTGCTGCGCCAAGGCAGGAGCCTGTGGCTGCTGCTACCGGCGGCCCTGTCCCTGGCGCTTTTCGCCTGGCTGCTCACCTTGCATCCGGCTGCGGCCGGGCGCACCTACGCGGCCTATGGCGGCATGTACATCGCCGTGGCCCTGGCCTGGCTGCATTGGGTGGATGGGGTGGCGCTCACGCGCTGGGATGTGGGCGGTGCGGCCGTGGCCCTGCTGGGCATGGCCCTCATCGCCAGCCAGCCTGCCAGCGCCTAAGCCCAGGCGGATACCGCGCAGCCTGCGCAGCCCTTCAGTCCTGCCCCGGCAAGCGGTGCTGCGGGCCAGGGCGCACCTCGTGCGCTTGCACATCCACCACATCGGCAGCGGTGTCCACGGGCCGGCTGCCGCGCCCGGCGGCGCGGCCAAAAGGTTGTGCGGCCTGGCGAACCCGCTGGTACACGGTGAACACGGCCGGGCGCCGCCCCCGCAGCAAAGACCACAGCACCGACAGCAGGGCCACACCCACCGCCAGGAACACAACCCCCAGCACCACAAGGCCGAAGAACAGGGCCAGGGCCGTGCGCAAAAGCAGGCCCACCAGGCGCTGCAGGGCCCTGTCCAGGGCCACCAGAAAAGAAGTCATGGCTGGCATTGTGCGCCGGCAGCCCACCAACCCTGCTTTGTCCAGGGCCTTGCCAGGCATGGTCCCGCAACGCGGCAGGCCCTGCGGTGCTACATTGCGCCGATGCATCCGCTGTTGAAATTCTTCCATGTGGCAGGTGTCGTGCTCTGGGTCGGGGGCATGTTTTTCGCCTGGGTCTGCCTGCGCCCGGTGGCTGCGGCCCAGTTGCCGCCGCCGCAGCGCCTGTGCTTGTGGGCCGGGGTGTTTGCGCGCTTCTTTCCGTGGGTGGGTGGCGCGGTGCTGGCCATTTTGCTGAGCGGCCTGGTGGCCCTGGCCGGTGTAGGCCTGCAGCACAGCCCGCCTTACTGGCATGCCATGCTGCTGCTGGGCCTGGTGATGATGGCCATTTTTGTCTACCTGCTGCTCTGGCCCTATGCCGCACTGCGCCGTGCCGTGGCTGCCCAGGACTGGCCGGTGGCGGGTGCGGCGCTGGCGCGCATACGCCAGTTGGTGGGCATCAACCTGGCCCTGGGTGCCCTCACCATCGCCGTGGCCACAGTGGGCCCCTTGCTGGGTTGAAGCCATGGACCGTTTCCAAGCTGAATGGGACCGCCTGTACCGCGCCGCACCGGCGGCCTCGGCACAAGATGCTGCCCAAGACCTCGGCATGCTGGGGCCGCACGGCAGTGCACGCGCCCTGGTGCTGGAGCTGTGCCGGCCGGCCGACTGGCACACGCTGTCGGTGGTCTGGCGCGGTGTGCAGACCGAGCTGGGCCTGCCCGCACCTGCCATCGCCGTCTCGGGCATGGATGGCCTGCAGCTCTGGTTTTCACTGGCCAGCGCCGTGCCGGTGGAGCGGGCCCAGGCTTTCTTGCAGGCACTGCGCCAGCGTTACCTGGCCAGCATTGACCCAGCACGCGTACGCCTGCTGCCGCGCCTGGATGGCGTCAACCTGCGCCATGCCCGTCCGGTACCGGCGCCGCAACTCATTGCCGAGCGCTGGTCGGCCTTTGTCGCACCCGACCTGGCGGCCATATTTGCCGAAGACCCCTGGCTGGACGCCAGCCCGAGCCCCGATGCCCAGGCCAGCGTGCTGGCACGCCTGGACTGCACCAAGGATGCGGCCTTCGCGCAGGCCTGCAAGCACCTGCTGCCCGAGGCCGCAGCGCTGCCTGCCTCGGCCACACCGATCCCGCTAGAGAGCCTCGCACCGGCCACCCTCGCTGGCAACAGCGCGATGCAAGACCTGGAGCCCCGCCGCTTCCTGCAGGACGTGCTCAACAACCCGCAGATCGAACTGGCCTTGCGCATTGCGGCGGCGCAGGCCCTGCTGCAACACCCCTGAACCCGCGCTAAGCCGGGTCTTGCAAGGCACGCTCGGCCAGGGCAATGGCGCCTGGGAGGCTGCGCGCACCGGCGATGAAGAGGTTGAGATGGCAGAACACGCTGTCGGCCACGCCGCTCACCGCTGCCAGTTCCTGGTCGCGCAGGCCCGACCAGGCGGCGGGCAGGTCGCGCTTGGCCACAAAAGAGCCGCCCTCCACCGGCACGGTCTTGAGCTGGTACTGGCTGCCGTCCGAGTCGGGATAGATCACGAACAGCACCTCGGGCATTTCCTGCAGCACCACCTGGGTCCAGGGCATGCCGCCCTCTTGCAGGTGCAGCACGCGCCCGCCCAGGAGGCGCGGCGACTGGCGCACGATGTCCTTGGAGCGCAGCTGCGAGATGCGCTTGATGATGGCGCGGTCCAGAAACTGGCGCGTGATGGCCACGGCCTGGCCAAAGCCCTGCAGCTGCAGGTCGGCCTTGGCGGCGTTGTCTAGGCCACTCTCCTCCATCCAGTTGCTGTTGAGCTGGGCGATCAGGGCCGACAGGCCGAAGATGCCCGGTGCCACATCGCCCTGGCCGGTGTCCACGATGTCCAGGTACTGCACCAGCGAGTCATCCAGGGCCTGCCAGATCTCGGCCAGGCCGGCGGTGTCGATGGCATAGCCGCGGCTTTGCGCCAGCGCCTGCACATAGGCCTGGCCATGGGCTGCCCAGACCAGGCCGGCACTGGCGTAGCCCACGCCGGCGCTACCCTCACCGCCCACGCTGCGTGCCGGCCGCGCACCGGTGAAGCCGCGCTGGTGGTGGTCGAAGCGGCCCCGGTCTGCATCCCACTGGCCGCCCACGTCCACCGCAAAGTCGGCTGCGGCGATGCGCTCTTCGTTACGCGTGCGCAGCAGGCGGTGCTGCGGAAAAACCCCCATGAGCACGGCGACGCCAAAGACGTCGTCGGCATGGAAGCTGCCGTTGTGGGTGGCGATGGTGATGGCTTCAGTCATGGGCCAATTTTAGGTGGCCCACCAAGTCACCCGCCCCACCCTCGGCGCTTAGGCCTTGAACTCCAGCAACAGGTCCTTGGCATTGATGGTCTCACCGGCGCGCACATGGATGGCCTGCACCACTGCGTCGCGCTCGGCGCTGAGCATGGTCTCCATCTTCATGGCCTCCAGCGACACCAGGGGGTCGCCCTTCTTCACGCTCTGCCCGGCCTTCACCGCCACCGTCACCACCATGCCCGGCATGGGCGCGCCCAGGTGGCGCGGATTGCCCTCTTCGGCGCGGGCCTTGGCCACGCCGCTGGCCGCTCCGGCCTTGGGCACGCGCACCGTGCGCGGCTGGCCGTTGAGCTCGAAGAAGACCTTGATCTTGCCCTCCTCATCCACCGCGTCCGAGCGCCCGGTCTGGCGCACCACCAGGGTCTTGCCCCGGTCGATGTCGATGGACACCTCCTCGCGGTCCTGCAGGCCATAGAAGAAGGACGCGGTCGGCAGCAGCGACACATCGCTGTACTCACGGCGGTGGGCCGCATAGTCCTTGAAGACCTTGGGGTACATCAGGTAGGAGGCCAGGTCGGTGTCGCCAAGCTTGCGCCCGGTGGCCGCCTCGCCCTCGGCGCGCTTGGCTTCCAGGTCCACCGGCGGCAGGAAGGCACCGGCGCGGCCCTGCAGCGGCGCCTCACCCTTGAGCACCTTGTGCTCCAGCGCCTTGGGGAAACCATCGGGTGGAAAACCCAGCTCGCCCTTGAACAGCGAGACCACCGAATCGGGAAACGCCACCTCGCGCGCCGGGTCGCTCACATCGGCCGGCTTGAGGTCATTGGCCACCATGAACAGCGCCATGTCGCCCACCACCTTGGAGGTGGGCGTGACCTTGACGATGTCGCCAAACAAAGCGTTGACATCGGCATAGGCGCGCGACACCTCGGGCCAGCGGTGCGCCAGGCCCATGGCCCGGGCCTGCTCGCGCAGGTTGGTGTACTGGCCGCCGGGCATCTCGTGGTTGTAGACATCGGAGGTGCCGGCACGCATATCCGCTTCAAAGGGCGCATAGGCGCGGCGCACGCCCTCCCAGTAGTGCGAGAGCTGCTGCATGGCGCCCAGGTCCAGGCCGGGGTCGCGCGCACTGCCGGCCAGGGCTGCCGCAATGGAGCCCAGGTTGGGCTGCGAGGTGAGGCCGCTCATGGCATCCAGCGCGCCGTCCACCGCGTCACAGCCGGCCTCGATGGCGGCCAGCACCGAGGCCGCCGCAATGCCGCTGGTGTCGTGGGTATGGAAGTGGATGGGCAGGCCCACCTCCTGCTTGAGCACCCGCACCAGCTCGGCCGCCGCGCGCGGCTTGCACACACCGGCCATGTCCTTGATGCCCAGGATGTGGGCGCCGGCTTTTTCCAGCTGCCGGGCCAGGCCCACGTAGTACTTGAGGTCGTACTTGCCGCGCTTGCCATCGAACAGGTCTCCGGTGTAGCACAGCGCGCCTTCGCACAGGGCGCCGGTTTCGATCACCGCATCCATGGCCACGCGCATGTTGTCCACCCAGTTGAGCGAGTCAAACACGCGGAACAGGTCCACACCGTTCTGCGCGGCCTGCTGCACAAAGTAGCGCACCACGTTGTCGGCATAGTTGGTGTAGCCCACCGCATTGGAGGCACGCAGCAGCATCTGGAACAGAATGTTGGGCGTGGCCGCACGCAGGCGGGCCAGGCGCTCCCAGGGGTCTTCCTTCAGGAAGCGCAGGGCCACATCGAAGGTGGCGCCGCCCCAGCATTCCAGCGAGAACAGGCCGGGCAGCATGCGCGCATAGTGCGGCGCGATCTGCTCCATATCAAAGCTGCGCATGCGGGTGGCAAACAGCGACTGGTGGGCGTCGCGCATGGTGGTGTCGGTCAGGAGCACCTGGGGTTGTGCCTTCATCCACTGGGCAAAGCCCTGGGCGCCCAGGGCCTTGAGCGTGTCACGCGTACCGGGGGCAATGGCCGCGGTCAGGTCGCAGGCGGGCTTGATCGGCGGGGCCAAGGGAAGCGCCGGCAGGCTGCGCCCCTTCATCTCGGCGTTGCCGTTGACGGTGACATCACCCAGAAACTTCAGGAGCCGGGTGGCGCGGTCGCGCCGCTTCACGAAGTTGAACAGCTCGGGCGTGGTGTCGATGAAGCGCGTGGTGCATTCGCCGCTGCGAAACAGCGGGTGCGCGATCACGTTCTCCAGAAACTGCAGGTTGGTCGACAGGCCGCGCACGCGGAACTCGCGCAGGGCCCGGTCCATGCGCGAGGCGGCCTCATCCGGCGTGTGGCCCCAGGCCGTGACCTTTACCAGGAGCGAGTCGTAATAGGGGGTGATGACCGCGCCCGAGTAGGCCGTGCCCGCATCCAGCCGGATGCCAAAGCCGGCCGCGCTGCGGTAGACGCCGATCTTGCCGTAGTCGGGCGTGAAGTGGTTCTCGGGGTCTTCGGTGGTCACGCGGCACTGCAGGGCGTGGCCGCGCAGGCTGATGTCCTGCTGCAGCGGAATGAAGGAGTCTTCATCGCCCACGCGCGCGCCCTCGGTCACGCGGATCTGCGCCTTCACGATGTCCACCCCGGTCACCACCTCGGTCACCGTGTGCTCGACCTGGATGCGCGGGTTCACCTCGATGAAGTAGTACTTGCCGCTGTCCACGTCATACAGGTATTCCACCGTGCCGGCATGGCTGTAGTGGGCGGCGCGGGCCAGGCGCAGGGCCGATGCGCAGAGCGCGGCGCGGGTGGCCTCATCCATGTAGGGGGCGGGCGCGCGTTCCACCACTTTCTGGTTGCGCCGTTGCACCGAGCAGTCGCGCTCAAACAGGTGCACCAGCGTGCCGTGCGTATCGCCCAGCACCTGCACCTCGACATGGCGGGCGCGGCGCACCAGCTTTTCCAGGTACACCTCGTCATTGCCGAAGGCGGCCAGGGCCTCGCGCTTGGCCAGCTCCATCAGGGGCGCTAGGTCCGCTTCGCTCTCTATCACCCGCATGCCGCGCCCGCCGCCGCCCCAGCTGGCCTTGAGCATCAGCGGGTAGCCCACCTCGGCCGCCATGCGCTTGCAGGCCTGCAGGTCATCGGGCAGGGCGCCGGTGGCCGGCACCACGGGCACATCGGCCGCCACGGCCACGGCGCGCGCGGCCACCTTGTTGCCCAGGGTGCGCATGACATCGCCCTTGGGGCCTATGAAGGCAATGCCGGCGGCTGTGCAGGCATCGGCAAAGTCGGGGTTCTCGGAGAGAAAGCCGTAGCCCGGGTGGATGGCGTCAACTTCGGCCTCCTTGGCAATGCGGATGATGTCGGCAATGTCCAGGTAGGCCGAGATCGGTTTCTTGCCCGCACCCACCAGGTAAGACTCGTCGGCCTTGAAGCGGTGCAGCGCAAAACGGTCTTCGTTGGAGTAGATGGCCACGGTGCGTATGCCCATCTCGGAGGCCGCACGCAATACGCGGATGGCGATCTCGCTGCGGTTGGCGACAAGGAGGCTGCGGATTTTTTTCATGGGTTCAAACAAGAAGTTACAAAAAATCGGACCGGATGCCGAGGCACCCAAACGATGCGTCTGGCCTACGCAATATCCGTGCCCTGCGTGGCCGCAGCCGCGCGCCTGGCGGTCTTGCGCTTTCGCAATCGCGACGCGCAAGCACAGCCTAGCATGCGGCTCTCATTGCTCCATTCCCAACCCCTGCAGCCACCGCGCCGCTTGCCTTCCCAGGAGTTCACCATGCATTGGATCATCAGCCTGCTCATTGGCGGACTCGTTGGCTGGGTTGCCAGTCTGGTCATGAAGACCGACGCCCAGATGGGCTGGATTGCCAATGTGGTGATCGGTGTAGCCGGCTCGGTGCTGGGCTATTGGCTGGCGGGCGTTCTGGGCATTGTGGCTACCAATGCGCTGCTGCGTTTTGCCATTGCGGTGGTCGGTGCCGTGCTGCTCATCTTCTTGCTGAACCGGCTGGGCCTCTACCCCAAGCCATGATGCTGGCTTGACGCCGGTTTGCGGCCCGGCATTTATCTACAGGCAGCAGCAGGCCTGGGGCCTGGCCACTTTACAAACGCCTTAACAGGGCCGCTTTGGCGGCCGCCTGCCGGCCGGGCTGGGGCAAAAAGCCGCTCCCCAGGGCTTAGGATCGGGTCAGCGCATGACCTCCGCCGCCCCCCTTAGCCCCCGTTCGCACACGCCCATTGTCTGGGGCCAGAGTGCAGCACCCTGGCGCCCGCCCGAGCGGCGCATGGTGCTGGGCGTTCTGCTTTCTTTGCTGTTGCACGGCATGGTGCTGCGCATGCAGTTTGATCTGGCCGGCCTGGGACTGCCCGATATCGTTCTCAAGCAATTCGACAGACGGGCCGTGGAGGCACCGCTGGCTGTGGTGCTGCAGCCGCTGCAAGCGCAAATGGCCTCCGCCACCGCGTCCCAGCCGGCCGGTGGCGGTGGCGCTACCAGCCAGGAGGCGCCGCCACCCAAGCCCGCCCCACCACCCCCACCGGCCGTGCCTGCAGCCGATCCGTTCGCGCCCACGGTGGCGGCGTTGCGAGAAGGCAGCGAAACCACCGCACCCACTGGCGCGGTGGAAAACCCCGCCAGCGAAAGAGCCGTTGCGCCCGAGCAGGAGCCGGCGCACAGCGCTCAGACCGCTGAGGCCCTGGCGGCGCAACAGGCTGCGCAATCTGCGGCACAGAAGGCAGCCCAGGAAGCGGCACAACGGGCCGAGCAACTCGCGGCACAGCAGGCAGCACAGCGTGCCGCGCAACTGGCGGCTGATCAGGCAGCACGGCAGGAGGCGGACCGCGCCGCCGCCCAGCAGCGCGAGGCCAGGCGCCAAGAAGCCCAGCGCCTGGAAGCCAGCCGCATCGAGGCCGAGCAGCTGGCCGCCCAGCAGCAGGAAGCCACGCGTCTGGAAGCAGCGCGCCAGGCTGCGCTGCAGCAGGATGCGGCCCGCGTGGAGGCCCAGCGCCAGGAGTTGCAGAAGGCCGAAGCGTTACGTCAGGAGGTGATTCGCCAGGAAGACGCACGCCAGGAGGCCTTGCGCATCGCCGCCGCCAAGCAGGAGGCCCTGCGCCAGGCCGCCCAGCAGCAAGAGGCCGCACGCCAGGAAGCCCAACGCCAGGAGCAGGCCAGGCTGGCTGCCCAGCAGCAGGAAGCACAGCGGCAAGAGGCAATTAGACAAGAAGCACTGAAGCAGGAAGCGCAGCGCCAGGCCGAAGCGCGGCAACGCGAGCAGGCGCAGCAGGAAGCAGCACGCCAGCAGGAGCAGGCCCGCCAGGAGGCTTTGCGGCAAGAGGCGCTTAAGCAGGAAGCACTGAAGCAGGAAGCGCAGCGCCAGGCTGAAGCGCGGCAACGCGAGCAGGCGCAGCAGGAAGCAGCACGCCAGCAGGAGCAGGCCCGCCAGGAAGCTTTGCGACAAGAGGCGCTTAGGCAGGAAGCACTGAAGCAGGAGGCAATCAAGCAGGAAGCCCAGCGCCAGCAGGCGCTGAAGCAGGAAGCCGCGCGGCAGGAGGCGGCCCGCCAGGAAGCCCTGCGACAAGAGGCACTCAGGCAGGAGGCACAGCGGCAAGAAGCGCTACGTCAAGAGGCCCTCCGTCAGGAAGCCCTACGCCAGGAAGCCCAGCGACAGCAGGCGCAACGCCAGGAGGCCTCGCGTCTGGACGCCTTGCGGCAGGAGGCGGCGCGTCTGCAGGAACTCGCGCGCCAGGAACTGGCCCGCCAGGAAGCCTCGAAGCAGGAGGCGCTAAGGCAGGAGGCTTTGCGACAAGAAGGGCTGAAACAGGAGGCCCAAAGGCAGGAAGCCCTGAAGCAGGAGGCCTTGCGGCAAGAGGCGCTGCGCCAGGAAGCCCAAAGGCAGGAAGCCCTGCGCCAGCAGGCACAAAAGCAGGAAGCGGCCCGGCAGGAGGCCTTGCGCCAGGAGGCGGCGCGCCAGGCCGTCAAGGTGCCGGACCTGCCCGCTGAACCGCCGGCCGAAAAGCCACGACGCCGCACGCTGATAGGGCGCACCGACCAGGACGACCGCCTGGCTGTGTTTGCCGAGAGCTGGAGCCAGCGCGTGCAGCAAAACGCCGACCAGGAGTTTTTGATGGCGGCCAAGAACGGGGCCTATACCAACCCGGTGGTCACGGTCACCTTGAACAAGGACGGCAGCGTGGCCAGCATCACCTTCAAGGTGCGCAGCGGCACGCCGGCAATTGATGCGGCGATCGAGATCATCATCCACAGCCTGGAGCCCTACCGGCGCCTGCCGCCCGACCTGGCACTGGACTACGACCAGGTGGAAGTGACCCGTCAGTGGAGCTTTGCCAGCGGCCTGCGCCTGAACAAGGTCGGCCGCTGAAGATACGCGCTAAGCGACAAACACGCGTGCCTTGCGCGGTGTGAGCAGCAAGACCTCGCCTTCCTTGAAGCCCTGCTGGGCGAACTCCTGGGCCCCCAGGTGCGCCTCGATGATGTCGTCCTTGCCGGCGGCCGTGGCATCCAGCGGCAGCAGTTCCAGGCGCGCAATCGGGCCCACCACAATGGCCCGCACCAGCTTGGCCGGAATGCCGCTCTGCGGCTTGTAGGCGTTGATGCCGCTGCTGTCGGCCGACTGGTAGCGGCGTACCTCCAGATCATGCGGGCGCACATAGGCAAAGGCCTTGCGGTCCTGGGTGCCGCTGTGTTCGGGGCTTTGCAGGCGCACACCATCTTCGCCGATATGCATCTCACCCTCGTGGGCGCGGCCATGGAACAGATTCACGTCGCCCAGGAAGCCGTAGACAAAGGGGCTGGCCGGATGGTCCCAGACCTCCTGCGGCGAACCCACCTGCTCGATCTTGCCGCTGTTCATCAGCACCACGCGGTCGGCCACTTCCAGCGCCTCTTCCTGGTCGTGCGTCACAAAGATGCTGGTCACATGCAGGTCATCGTGCAGGCGGCGCAGCCAGCGCCGCAGTTCCTTGCGCACCTTGGCATCGAGGGCACCAAAGGGCTCGTCGAGCAGCAGCACCTTGGGCTCTACCGCCAGCGCGCGGGCCAGGGCGATGCGCTGGCGCTGGCCACCGCTCAACTGGGCCGGGTAGCGGTCGGCCAGCCAGTCCAGCTGCACCAGGCCCAAGAGCTCATGCACCTTCTGTTTGATGACCGCCTCGGACGGGCGGCTGGCGCGCGGCTTCATGCGCAGACCAAAGGCCACGTTGTCAAACACGCTCATGTGGCGGAACAGCGCGTAGTGCTGGAACACAAAACCCACGTTGCGATCACGCACATGCACGTCGGTGGTGTCTTCGCCGCTGAAAAGAATGTTGCCCTGGTCGGCCGTCTCCAGCCCGGCGATGATGCGCAAGAGCGTGGTCTTGCCGCAGCCCGAGGGGCCCAGCAGGGCCAGCAGCTCGCCCGAGGCGATGTCCAGGCTCACATCCTGCAAGGCGTGGAAGTTGCCAAAGTCTTTGCTGACGTTGCGAATGGCGATGCTCATGGTGGTATCTCTGTCAAAAATTAACGCAGATGCAAAACGTGACCTCTGCAGGAATGCCGTGGATCCGGCTTAGCCGGTCCACTGGCATTGCCCCCTGCAAGGGGGAAAGCGGCCACACGCAGTGGGCAAGCCGGGGGGTGTGCCTCATACTGGTCGCTCGGGGGGCAGTTCGGCAGCAGCCTTTTGCTCGCGCTCAAAGCGCCACTCCACCACCTGCTTGATGACCAGGGTCACCAGGGCCAGGAGGGCCAGCAGCGAAGCCACGGCAAAGGCGGCTACCGACTGGTACTCGTTGTACAAAATCTCCACATGCAGGGGCACGGTGTTGGTCTGGCCGCGGATGTGGCCGGACACCACCGACACCGCGCCAAACTCCCCCATGGCGCGTGCATTGCACAGGATCACACCATAGACCAGGCCCCACTTGATATTGGGCAGTGTCACATGCCAAAAGGTCTGCCACCCACTGGCACCCAGCACAATCGCGGCCTGCTCTTCGTCGGTGCCCTGGGCCTGCATCAGCGGAATCAGCTCGCGTGCAATGAAGGGAAAGGTGACAAAGATGGTGGCCAGCACGATGCCGGGGATGGCAAAGACGATCTTGATGTCATGGGCCTGTAGCCAGGGGCCTATCCAACCCTGCGCGCCAAACATCAGCACATAGATCAGGCCGGCCACCACGGGCGAGACCGAGAAGGGCAGGTCCACCAGCGTGGTCAGGAAGGCCTTGCCCCGGAACTCGTACTTGGCAATCGCCCAGGCCGCTGCGATCCCAAACACCAGGTTCAGCGGAACGGCAATCGCCGCGGTAATGAGCGTCAGGCGGATGGCGCTCCAGGCATCGGGTTCTTGCAGGGCCTCCAGCGCCGCGCCCGCACCCTTGCGCAGGGCCTCGGTGAACACGGCGGCCAGCGGCAGCACCAGGAACAAAAAGATGAAGGCCAGGGCCACGCCCAGCAAGGTCCAGCGCACCCATGCCGGCTCGGTGATGGCAGCCTGCCTGGCGGCGCGGCGCGCGGGCTTGGGCGCTGGCGTGGCAGCAACATCATGCAGACTGGCGGCCGGCGCGGCCTGGCTCAGTGGGGTACTCATGTCATGGCTCCATTGCGGCGGCGCTGCCAGGCTTGCAAGGCGTTGATGACCAGCAGCAGGGCAAAGGAAATCACCAGCAGCACCACGGCGACCGCGGTGGCGCCGGCATAGTCATACTGCTCCAGCTTGCCGATGATGATCAGGGGCGTGATTTCCGACACCATGGGCATGTTGCCGGCAATGAAAATCACCGATCCGTATTCACCGATGGCCCGGGCAAAGGCCATGGCAAAGCCGGTCAGCAGTGCTGGCGCGATGGTCGGAAAGATCACGTGCCGGAAGGTCTGCCAGCGTGTGGCGCCCAGGCAGGTGGCGGCTTCTTCCAGCTCTTTCTCGGCGTCTTCCAGCACCGGCTGCACGGTGCGCACCACAAAGGGCAGCCCGATGAAGATCAGGGCAATCACCACGCCATTGCGGTTGAAGGCCAGCTGCACGCCATGGGGCTCCAGCAGCGAACCGATCCAGCCATTGCTGGCCAGCAGGGCCGTCAGCGAAATGCCGGCTACGGCCGTGGGCAGGGCGAAGGGCAGATCGACCAGCGCGTCAATCAGCTTCTTGCCGGGAAAGCGGTAGCGCACCAGCACCCAGGCCACCAGCAGGCCGAACACCGCATTCACCGTGGCCGCAATCAGCGAGGCGCCAAAGGTCAGCTGGTAGGAGGCCAGCACGCGCGGGCTGGATACGGCAGCGACGAACTGCAGCCAGCTCAGGGTGAAGGTCTTGGAGATCAGGGCGGAGAGCGGAATCAGCACGATCACGCTCAGGTAGAACAGCGTGTAGCCCAGCGTCAGCTTGAAGCCGGGCAGCACGCGCTTGGCCGCGCGCCTGGGAGGGGTAGGTGTGGACATGGCATTGAAAAAAAAACAGGCCGTGCCGCAAAGGCCAGGCACGGCCACCGCGATTCTGCGCAAAGCGGCCTGGCGCGCAAACAACTTTGTGGTTGTTTGCTTATGCAAAGAACGCGTAAGAACGGGCTTCTTATTTCACCGTGTAGAGCTTGTCGAACTGCCCGCTGTCATTGAAGTGCACCTTTTGCGCCTCGGTCAGCGAGCCAAACATCTCTTCCACGGTGAACAGCTGGATGGGCTTGAAGGTGCTGGCGTACTTTTTCAAGAGGGCTGCATTGGTGGGGCGCAGCGCATGCTTGGCCGCAATTTCCTGGGCTTCATCGCTGTAGAGGTAGTTCAGGTAGGCGCGGGCCAGGTCGGCCGTGCCCTTTTTCGCCACGGTGCGCTCCACCACCGCCACCGGGTTTTCCGCCACGATGCTGATGCTGGGATGCACGGCATCCACCTTGCCGGTGCCAAACTCGCGATCCACCGACACCACCTCCGACTCGAAGGTCACCAGCACGTCGCCCATATTGCGCTGCAGGAAGATGGTGGTGGCATCGCGCCCGCCCTTGGCCAGCACTGGCACGTTCTTGTAGAGCTTGCCCACGAACTCGGCCGCCTGCGCGTCGCTGGCTCCTTTTTTGCGGGCATAGCCCCAGGCCGCCAGATAGGCCATGCGGCCGTTGCCGCCGGTCTTGGGATTGACCAGCACCACCGAGATGCCGGGCTTGATCAGGTCATCCCAATCCTTGATGCCCTTGGGGTTGCCCTCACGGGTGAGGAACAGCATGGTGCTGGAGGTGGGCGAGGCGTTGTGGGGAAAGCGGGTCTTCCAGTCCTTGGCCACGACTCCGCTGGCGGCCAGGAAGTCCACATCGGTGGTGGTGTTCATGGTCACCACATCGGCGTCCAGCCCATCGTTGACGGCACGCGCCTGGGCGCTGGAGCCGCCGTGCGACTGGTCAATCTTCACGTCTTTGCCGCTGCTCTTCTTGTAGCTGGCGATGAAGGCGGCATTCACGTCCTTGTAAAACTCGCGCGAGACGTCGTAGGAGGCATTGAGCAGCGATTGGGCGCTGGCCAGGGTGCTGGCGCACAGAGCGGCAGTGGCAAGCAGCGATGACAGTGTGTGGCGGGTTTTCATGGTGATGGAAAGAGGGGTGTGGATGAAGCGTGGGCGCCAAGCGTACAACAAGCAGCGTGGCGCCGGGCAGCTTCCAGCCGCACGGGCTGCCCTAGCCGAACAGCTTGCCCCGCGCGGCAGCGGTAATGGCCACTACACAAGGGTGGGTAATGCGCCGCTCCACCGAGACGGCGTAAAACTCTTCGCGCAGTTCTTCGCTGTGGCCCAGCACCCGGGCACCGAACTGCAGGCTGGTCTCAGCCTCCAGCACGGTGGGGGCCATGAACACGCCGCGCCCCTGGCGGCCAAAGGCGGTCATCAGGGCGCCGTCGTCGAATTCGCCAATGATGCGCGGCTGCACACCCTGGCGCATCAGCCAGGATTCCAGCAGCGGCCGCAGCGAGGCCTGGCTGCCCGGCATCAGCATGGGCTGGCCATCCAGGCATTGCGGAAAGGTACCGCGCAGCCGGGCCTTGAGCGCCGGCGTGGCGAAGAAGCTGGTGGCCGTGCCGCCCAGCGGGTGGTTGAAGGCGCGCACGCTCAAGCGGCGCGACATGGGTTCATCGGCCAGCACCAGGTCCAGCCGGTTCAGGGCCAGCTGGGCCAGCAGGTCGGCGAACTTGCCTTCGCTGCAGACCAGACGTACGGGCTCCTCGATGGCCAGGGCCGGCTCCAGCAGGCGGTAGGCAATCGACTTGCTCACTGAATCAGCCACGCCCACCCGAAACTCCAGCACTTTCTTGTCGCCCGGCCGGGTGCGCAGTGCGGCCTCCAGCTCACCGCCCAGGCTGAAGATCTGGTCGGCATAGCCCAGCGCCAGGCGCCCGTCTTCGGTGAGCTCCAGCTGGCGGCCGGCTTTCTTGAACAGCTTGCGGCCCAACCAGTCCTCCAGCAGCTTGATCTGGCCCGAGAGGGTTTGCGGCGTGGTGTGCAGCTGTTCGCCGGCGCGCATGATGCCGCCCGCGCGGGCGGTCATCCAGAAGTACAGCAGGTGTTTGTAATTCATCGCATTTCTCGAAGTGAAATTATTAAAAGTTCGACTTTTCACGAAGCATTGTGCCGCCTACAGTCAAGCCTTCAACGCACTTTCTGCGTTTTAAAGGAGTAAACAAAATGCGACTTAGCACCCGTGGCCGTTTTGCTATCACCGCCATGATCGACCTGGCCCTGCGTGAAAAGGGCTACCCCGTCCCCTTGTCCGACCTGGCCTTGCGCCATGGCATCTCGCTGTCCTATCTGGAGCAGGTGTTTGCCAAGCTGCGCCAGCACAGCCTGGTGGAGAGCACGCGCGGCCCCGGCGGCGGCTATGCGCTGGGCTTTCGCGGCGACAGCATCACCGTGGCCGACATCATCAGCGCCATTGAAGAGGTGGGCGATCCGCAAAGCGCCCGCAAGGCGCGAGCCGGAGTGCTCAACACCCAGGCACTGTGGGATTCGCTCAACAGTGCGGTCTTCGAGCACATGAAGACCATCACGCTCAAGAGCCTGGCCGACCAGCAGCGTGCCAGCGGCTACCAGGTGCAGGAACGCAAGAAGCGCAGCAGCGGCGTGCTGGCCACACCCCAGCGCAGCCTGCCGCGCCCCATGGTGCCCAACTCGGTGTTCGCCCTGGGCCAGGTCGTGCGCACCTAAGGCCGGGGGCCTTGGGCCCCGGCCTCCTTGCGCTAAGCGCATATCTAATCTTGAAAACGGTATTTGTTCCTTTGTTTGCCGCTGCCTACAGTGCGGGCCAGGGCGCTATGCTGCGCCTGCAACCAATGCCAAAGGATTTTGCAAATGAATACCGTAAGAAGATTGCTGAGCCTCACCCTGGGCTCTTTGCTGCTGACCAGCGCCCTGGCCGCGCAGGCCGCCGACAAGAGCGTGGTGGTGGCCTACCAGACCGACGCCTTGCCGTCCTCGCTGGGCATTGCCAATGGCGACTTCGAAAAGGCCACCGGCTACAAGATTGATTTTCGCAAGTTCAACTCGGGCGGCGAGATCTTCGCCGCCATCGCCGCCGGCGATGTGCAGGTGGGCTATGTGGGCTCCAGCCCCTATGCCGCAGCTACTTCGCGCGGCCTGGATGTAAAGGCCTTCTACCTGGCCTCGATCTCCGGCACCGATGAAGCCCTGGTGGTGCGCAATGGCTCGGGCATCAACTCGGTGGCCGACCTCAAGGGCAAGAAGCTGGCTGCCGCACCGGTTTCCACCGACCACTACCAGTTGCTGGCGCTCATCAAGAGCCAGGGCCTCAGCGAAAAAGACGTGCAGGTGTTTGCCATTCCCCAGCCTGAAATCGTGGCAGCCTACAACCGTGGCGATATCGACGGCGGCTTTGTCTGGGACCCGGCCCTGACCGAACTGAAGAAGAACGGACGCGTGCTGGTCACATCCAAAGACGTGGCGGAAAAAGGGGCCCCCACCTTCTCGGCCTGGGTGGCCACCGGCGCCTTTGCCAAGGACAACCCGGAATTTCTCAAGGCCTTCAGCGGCGTGATCGAGAAGCACACCCAGTCCTTTGTGAACAACAAGGCGGCCTGGAACAAGGACAGTGAAAATGCCAAGCAGCTTGCCAAGCTGCTGGGGGGCACGCCTGCTGACCAGGCTGCCGGACTGTTGAACCTGAACCTGGTGCCGGCCTCGGCCCAGGCATCGGACGCCTGGCTGGGTGGCGGTGAGAAATCCGGCATTGCCAAGATCCTCAAGGAGACCGCTGCCTTCCTCAAGGAGCAGAAGAAGATCTCGGACGTGCTGCCCAACTACGGAGCCTTTGTCACCCCGGTGGCAGTGGCGTCTCTGAAGAAGTAAGCCCAAACCCGCTGTGCCCGGTTGCCAGGGTCCTCCTGCAGCCGGCACAGCAGCGTTTGCGCCAAGGGACTTGCCATGTTGAAAGTTGAAAACGCCAGCGTGTTCTTTGCCGCCCGCGACGGCCGTGCCGTGCAGGCCCTGGACCGGGTCTCGCTGGAGATTCCGGCGGGCGGCTTTGTGGTGGCCCTGGGTACCTCGGGTTGCGGCAAGTCCACCCTGCTCAATGCCATGGCGGGTTTTCTGCCCTTGTCGGGCGGCAGCATCACCCTGGATGGGGTGCCGGTGGCCGGCCCTGGCGCGGACCGCGGCGTGGTGTTTCAGAAAGACACCTTGCTGCCCTGGAAGTCGGTGCTGGACAACGTGGCCCTGGGCTTGAAGTTTGCCGGCGTGGCCAGGCGCGAGCGAGACGAGCGCGCCCACGACCTGCTGCGCCTGGTGGGCCTGCAGGATTTCGCCCGCTCGGCCCCCTACGAACTCTCGGGCGGCATGCGCCAGCGTGTGGGCCTGGCCCGTGCCCTGGCCACCGAGCCCAAGATCCTGCTGATGGACGAGCCCCTGGGCGCGCTGGATAGCATGACGCGCGAGCAGATGCAAGAGCTGCTGGTTTCGGTCTGGGCGCGCACCGGCAAGCAGGTGTTCTTCATCACGCATTCCATTGAAGAGGCCTTGTTCCTGGGCACCGAACTGATCGTCATGTCACCCCGTCCGGGCCGCATCGTGGGCCGGTTTCCGCTGGATTTTGTGCGGCGCTTTGCCGCCGAGCGCGACGCCCGCGCCATCAAGACCCTGCCGGCCTTTGCCGAATTGCGCGAGGAAATCCGCGCGCTGGTACACCGCAACGAACACGAGGAGCTGGCCCTGCCATGACCGACCTTGCCGCACAATGGGCGCTCATACAAAACCTGGATGCCAGCACCACGCTCATGCTGCCTGAGACCCGAGAGCCCGCACCCCGTCTGGTCACGATGCGCAGCTTTGGCATCGGCGAGGGTTCGACCGCCGCCATCAGCGTGGCTACCGGTGTGGCCCTTGTCCTGCTGTGGTGGCTGCTTTCGCTCACGGGCTGGGTACCGCACCTCTTCTTGCCTACGCCGTCCGAGGTGTTGAACACGGCCCGCAGCATCTGGGCCGACGGCTATGCCAACGCTAGCCTGGGCGAGCATGTCTGGGCCAGCCTGCGCCGCATTCTTTCAGCCGCCGCCATAGCCGTATCGCTAGGGGTGCCGGTGGGCCTGTTGATGGGCCTGAACCGCTGGGCCAAGGGTGTGCTGGACACGCCCATCGAGTTCTACTGGCCCCTGCCGCCCCTGGCCTATCTGCCCCTGATGATCATCTGGCTGGGCATTGGGGAGGCCTCCAAGATCACCCTGCTGACCCTGGCCATGTTTGCGCCCATCGTGCTGGCGGCCCAGGCCGGGGTGCGTTCGCTCTCACTGGAGCGCGTCAACGCCGCGCTGTCCCTGGGTGCTAGCCGCTGGCAGCTGCTGCGCGAAGTGGTCCTGCCCTCGGCCCTGCCGGAAATACTGACCGGCGTGCGCATTGCCCTGGGTGTGGGCTGGGGCACGCTGGTGGCGGCCGAGCTGATCGCCGCCAACCGGGGTATCGGCTACATGATTATGTCGGCCGCCCAGTTCCTGGCTACCGACGCGGTGTTCGTGGGCATTGCCATCATCGCCCTGTGCGCTTTCGGCTTCAGTCTGGGCATGCGTTTGCTGGAGGCCTGGCTGCTACCCTGGAAGGGCAAGAGCTGAAAAGGCAGCGCGGCCCCAGCGCCGCTGTTGCTGGGATGCCAATGGCTGGCGTGCAAATTGCATTTCGTCGCCGGTACGTTTCCGCCGCAGCGCGAAAGGCCCCAGGCTGGTGCTAAGGTGGTGTGTATAAGGCAAGTGCCTCGTCCAACATTCCAAGAGGAACCCCATGGTCACCAGCAAGAAAGCCCAGCCCAGCGTCAGCCCCAAGGACGCTGTCAGCGCCGCAGCGCCCGCCGCAAAGACCCCGGTGGCCAAGAAGGCCGCTGCACCCAAGACGCCCGCCGCAGCCAAAAAGTCGGTGAGCCCCGCGCCCCAGTCCCCGGCTCCTGTGCCCAAGGCAGCACCGGCCAAGAAGGCAGCCGCAGCCAAGCAGGCAGCGGCCAAAGTGCCAGCCAAGGCAGCCAGCAAAGCGCCCGCCAAGAAAGTGGCCAAGAAGCCCGAGACCGCCCAGCGCGCAGCAAAGCCCAGCCCCAGGCCTGAAGGCCTGGCCATCGACGCCGGCCAGCGCGCCAACTACATCGAGGTGGCGGCCTACTACATCGCCCAGCGCCGCGGCTTCACGCCCGGTGATCCGCAGCAGGACTACCTGGATGCCGCCGCCGAGATCGACCAGCTGATCGCCGCCGGCCACTTCCATAAGTAGGATAAAAAAAGGCGGCTCGCAAAGAGCCGCCGCGTTGCTTCCCTGGGGCAGCCCTGCTGCCCCGACTCGGACTGCCTAGAACGGCCTGTCGCCCAGCACCGTGGCGCGGTGCATGATGCGTCGGTGCGGCAGGTAGTCGTTGGTGGCGTAGTGCTGGGTCAGGCGGTTGTCCCAAAAGGCAAAGTCATTCGTTTTCCAGCGCCAGCGCACGGTGAACTCGGGCTTGGCAATGTGCTTGAACAAAAAGGCCAGCAGCGCATCGCTCTCGGCCAGCGAGAGGCCCAGGATGCGGGTGGTGAAGCCCTCGCTGACAAAGATGCCTTTCTTGCCGGTCACCGGATGGGTGCGAATGACCGGGTGCGTGACCACCGGGTTGTTTTTCTTGGCGGCATCGAAGCGCAGCTGCTCCTGCTCGGTACGGGCAAAGCGCGTGGCATGGAAGGACTTGAGGATATCGTGCTCGGCCTGCAGCCCGTTGAGCAGGGTCTGCAGCGGTGCGGACAGCGCCTCAAAGGCCGCCACACCGCTGGACCACAAGGTGTCCCCTCCGCTGGGTGGTAACAGCTTGGCCGAGAGCAGCGCCCCCATGGGCGGCGTTTCGATGAAGGTGACATCGGTGTGCCAGTTGTCGTTGTCCGGCGGGTTCTCGGTGCTGGTGTCCAGCAGGATGATCTCGGGCACTTCGGCATCTGCCAGGTAGATCGGGTGGATATGCAAAGGCCCGAAGCGTGCAGCCAGGTTGCGCTGCTGCAAAGGGGTGATGGGCTGGTTTTCAAAGAACAGCACATGGTGGCGCAGCAGGGCGTCCAGCAGGGTTTGGCGATCTTCGTCGCGCAAGGGTGCACTGAGTTGGATGCCGGACACCAGCGCGCCAATGGCCGGCCCTAGGGCTTGGATGTGTATCGTCATGGGCCCCAAGCGTAGGCAGCCCGCAGCCAAAACCCAAGGACTGAAATTGGCCTTGCTTAGCCGAAAAACAGATATGAGCGCCGGCCCTAGGCCGCGCCCTCGTGGGGCCGGATTTGGTGCGTGGGGTGCTGGCCGGTCAGCAACAGGAACAGGGCGAACACCGGCCCGGGCATGTTGCGCGGGTCGCTGCTGCTCTCCAGCGCCTGCCAGGTGCGCGACTGCAGGCCGCCGCGGCTGCCGCTCTGTACCGGGTAGCCCATCAGGGTGGCGGCTTCGACTTGGCTGAGGCCGGCTGCCACGCGGGCGTGCTTCAGGGTGTCGCCTTGGGGCGAGGGCATGGCAATATGCGGGTATTGGGGCATGCGGTATTCTGCCCATTGCCCCCTTCCTGTGAGCCATCTGTTTTCAAAAATAGTGCCAGCCGATATCGCCCCCCCTTCTGCGCCCCATGGCCTGCTGCCCGCTGCCCTGCACGGCGCATCGCACCACCCTTCCCGGCGCCAGGCCCTGGCGGCCTGCGCCTGTACCCTGTGGCCGCTGGCCCTGGCACCGGCACGGGCCGAGGAGGCGCAGCAGCCTGGCGTGCAGCGCAAACCCTGGCCGCGCCACATGGCCACACCGGCCGTGCAGCTGAATCTGGCGGACGGCACGCCATGGAACCTGGCCGCGCACAAGGGCCAGCCGGTGCTCTTGAACTTCTGGGCCACCTGGTGCGAACCGTGCCGCACCGAGATGCCCCTGCTGGAGCAGCTGGCCGCGCGCCACCAGGCGCAGGGCCTGCAGCTGCTGGCGGTCAACTTTCAGGAAAGTGAATCGGTGGTGCGCCGCTTTGTGCAATCCACCAACCTCAAGCTGCCGGTGCTGCGCGACGCCGATGGCGCCGTGGCCCGGGCCATGGGAGCCAATATCTTTCCCACCACCGTGGCCATCAACCGCCAGGGCCAGGCCGTGTTCAGCGTGGTGGGGGGCTGCGACTGGAGCCGGGCCCCGGTCAGCCGCTGGGTGGAAGAGTTGGTGCAGGCCGGCTGAACCCCTATTCGCCGGCGCAATGTCCGGCGCTATTTGCCTTCGGCCAGGAACGAGGGGTAGCCGGCTGCGTCGGTGGCCCGTGTGAGATCGGCCACCGTGGCCTGGGCATCGTCATAGCTCACCCGGGCATCACGGCGCGCATAGCTCACCACGGCTTTGCTGACACCCGGTACCTTGAGCAAGGCCACGCGGATGGTGACTGGGCAGGTGGCGCAGTCCATGGTCGGCACGGTCAGCGTGACCTGGCGCGGTGCGGCCAGCGCCGCGCCACTGAGCAGGCCCAGCAACCCAAGCGCAAGCAGGCCGCGGGCCAAGGAGCGCGCACGCAGTTGCCGACCTCTGTGCGCCAGCGGGGCAAGGCTGGGAGTGTGCTGCATGGCGAGCCTTTCATTCATAGAACAGCGGCGCCACCAGGGGCAGCACCAGGGGCAAAAGGGTGAGCACGGCCACCCACCAGAACCAGCGCCGGACCTGCAGGTTGCTGCGCTGGCAGGCCTGCGCCTCCTGGGTATCGCAAGCCAGGGGCTGCGGCCGGTACAGGCGCCAGCCGGCCATTCCCAGGGCGGCCAGCGCCAGCAGCGCCAGCGGGCCCGAGTAGGGCTGCAGCCAGCGCAGCTGGCTGGTCCACGCGCCCGACAGGCCCAGCAGCGCCAGCAGCAGCGGCAACACGCAGCAACCCGAGGCCAGCATGGCCGCCAGGGCGGCCAAGGTCAGCGGGGGTGCTGCCGGGCGCGGTAGGGCGCCAGGTGAAGCCGGGCTGCGTGCCTGCATGCTCAAGCCTTGATTTCGCGGGCCGTGATCTGGTAGGCGAAGGCGTCCGGCGCATAGGGGTCCAGCGCGCCGGCGGCGGTCTCGGCCTGCGGGTACATGAAGAAGGCCAGTTTGGGCTGCTTGGCACCGGGCAGGGCCACGTCGCTGGCGCTGTTGTAGCCCATCCAGTTGCCCTCCCAGCCGCCGAACAGGGCGCGGCGCACGGGCGTCACGATGGGATGGCCGGCGTCCTTGATCCACTCGGCGGTCTCTTGGCGCATCACCTTGGTCACGTCGGCCGGATCCATGGCCACCCAGCCGTGGCCCTTGAGGTGGACTTCGGCGCGGCAGTGCTGCGCACCCTTGAGGCTGGCCGGGTTGCCGCCCAGCTCGCGGTAGCCAAAGGCGCTGGGCACCAGGCGGATGCCATAGATGTCGCGTGCCGGAATGCCGCTGGCGCGGCACAGGCCCACAAACAGGGCATTGATGTCGGCGCACTTGCCGCTCAGGTTCTGTGTCTCCAGCATGGTCTTGATGTCGCCCACGCCGCAGCCGCGCACCTTGGGCTCACGGTAGGTGCTCACCACCACCCAGTCGTAGATGCGCTGCACCTTTTCGCGGTCGCTGCGGGCACCGGCGGTGATCTGGTTGGCCACTTTGCGCACGATGCCGTCGGTGGTGATGAGGGCACTGGGTTCGGTCCAGCGACGCAGGTCGGCCGGGTCGGCCGGGTCGGCCGCGGGCTCACTGGCTTGGGCCTGCCAGTCGACGGCGCGGCTCTGCGTCTGCACCTGGGCCGTCAGCACCACGCTGGGAGCACTGACGGATGCATCGAACTCGGCCACCAGCACCTTGGCACCGGTGCTGCCGTCGGAGGCCAGGCGCATGCTGCTGGCGTTGCCGCTCCAGCTGACTCCTTGGGTACGCTGCCAGGGCGTGTCCAGCGAGGGCACGGGCAGCCACAGGCTGGCGCCACCTTGCACATCACGCAGGGTGACGGTGGTGCTGACTTCAAAACTGCGCCAACCTGCGGGCTTGGGTTCGAAGCGGCGCTCTACCTCCTGGGCGCGGGCGGCGGGCATGGCGGCCAGGGCCATCGAAGCGGATGCGGTTTGGACGAATTGGCGGCGTGAGAAAGTGGGGCGCATGGGGCGTGTCTGTAAAAAGCGTAAAGGCAGGGCATCTGGCAGGATGCCCATGCCCCAGCCCCCTAGTTTAAAGGCGCCACGTTGTGCCCGCTGCTAGCGCAGGCTGGTGATGTAGTGCGCCAGGTTTTCCATGTCGGTCTCACTTAGGGTCTGGGCCACACTGGTCATGTTGCCGGCATCGTTGGTGCGGGTGCGGGCCTTGAAATTGCGCAGCTGGGTGATGACGTAGTCGTACTGCTGGCCGGCCACCCGCGGGATCTCGTTCTGGCCCGAGAAGCCGCCCTGGTGGCACATGGAGCACAGCGTCTCGTCAGCCTTGGCCTTGCCCAGCTTCACCTTGGCTTCGTCCGGCTCGAAGGGGTTGGCCTTGACCGGCTGCGCGGCGAAATAGTTGGCGATGTTGATCATGTCTTCACGGCTGAGCGCGGCTGCCATGGGCGTCATGAACTCATTGCTGCGGCGGCCTTCCTTGAAGTCTTTGAGCTGCACATAGAGGTAGCGCCAGGTCTGGCCCGCCAGGTTGGGGTAGATGGGGGCCACGGCATTGCCGTCGGCGCCATGGCAGGCGGCGCAGACCTGTGCCTTGGCCTTGCCGGCCTCGATATCCTGCGCCAGCACACTGGCTGCCATCCACAGACCGGTGGCCAGCAAGGCCAGCTTGGGGCTCAGATGCATGGTGAAAATTCCAAAGGGTTGCATGGGTTGTTGCACAAAAAAATGGCCACCCGGGGGTGGCCGCAGATTGGACCATGTGCCCCCATACCTGGGGTGGGTGGGGGCATTGGCCTCTTTTTATTTGCTCAGTGCGTAGACCACCATGGAGTTGCCACGCTTGAAATCCAGCTGGTTGTTGCCGCCGCAGCCCATGGCGATGTACTGCGTGCCGCCCACCATGTAAGACACCGGCATGGCATTGGCACCCGCGCCGCAGTTGTGCTCCCACAGCAGCTTGCCCGACTTGGCATCCAGGGCGCGGAACAGGCCGTTGCCTTCGCCATAGAACACCAGGCCGCCGGCCGTGGCCAGGGCGCCGCCGATCAAGGGCTGCTCGGTATCAAACTTCCAGGCCACCTTGCCGGTGTTGTAGTCCACCGCAGACAGACGGCCCCACTGCTTCTCGTTCTCGATGACCTTGAAGGCGCCGCCCAGCCAGAGCTTGCCGCCGGGGTACTTGGCCGTCTCCACGTGGTAGGTCATGGGCTGGTGCAGATTGAGGGCATAGCTGAGATGCAGCTCGGGATTGACCGCCATGGGCGACCACTCCACGCCACCGTTGGCACCTGGCAGCATGCGGGCGCCGCTGGCGGTGGGCAGCACCCACATGTTCTCCTGCGGAATCATGGCCTCGGAGAAGCGGATCAGTTCGCCGGTCTCACGGTTGTGCACATACACATGGCCGGTCTTGCCACCATGGATCACACCGGGAACCATCTTGCCCGACTTGTCCTTGACGTCCACCAGAATGGGCGGGCTGACAGCGTCCAGGTCCCAGACATCGTGGGCGATGTACTGGTAGTGCCACTTGTAGGCGCCGGTGTTCAGGTCGACTGCCACCATGGAGTCGGTGTAGAGGTTGTCGCCAGGACGCTCGGCACCATACAGGTCGGGCGAGGGGTTGCCCACCACGAAGAAGATGGTGTTGGTCTTCAGGTCCACCGCCGGGTTCATCCAGACGCCGCCACCCAGGGTCTGGTAGAACGAGCTGTCGCGCGCCAGCTGGGCCTTTTCTGCGGCTATGTCGCGGTGCATGTCGCGGCCGGTGGCGTCATTGACGGCCCACATGCCTTCATGGCCCTTCTCGGGAATGGTGTAGAAGGTCCACAGCAGCTTGCCATCGGCCGCATCAAAAGCCTTCACGAAACCACGGATGCCGTACTCACCGCCATTGGTGCCGATCAGCACCTTGCCACCCACCACCGTAGGCGCCATGGTTTCGCTATAGCCCTTCTCGGGGTCGGCAATCTCGATGTTCCACAGCACCTTGCCGGTCTTGGCGTCGAGTGAGACCAGACGCGAGTCCAGGGTACCCATGAACAGCTTGCCGCCCTCTACGGCTACACCGCGGTTGTTGGGCCCGCAGCAGAACGTAGTGATGGGGCCCATCTTGTGCTTGTAATGCCAGAACTCCTTGCCGGTGACGGCATCCAGCGCATACACATGGTTGAAGGAGGTGGTCATGTACATCACGCCGTCCACCACGATGGGTGCGGTTTCCATCGACTCCAGCACCTCGGTCTGGAAGGTGAACTTGGGTCGCAGGTTCTTCACATTGCCGGCGTTGATCTGCTTGCCCGGGTAGAAGCGCGTCTGCGAATAGTTGCCATGGGTGTGCAGCCAATTGGCTGCCTGCCCGCCGGCCTTGTCCAGATCGGATTGGCTGACATGGATGCCGCGCGCCATGGTGCTGGCGCCGCTGCTCATTTTCTGCCCCTGGATTTCTTGTGCCACCGCCACCCCCGCCAGACAGCCCACGGCCGCTGTGAGAAGCGCTATCGATTTCTTGCTGGGTAATTTCATCGTCGTACTCTTTCCCTATGTTGGTTAGTCGAGAAGTCGAGATTGCCTTGTGCATGCGATGAGCTGAAATAACCGTAGCGCGAGGCAAGTGGCGGTTGTATTCCTGTCGATGGGATCGCCATATGGGGTTTACCCTTTTTTTCAGTTTTCTCAGGGTTTGTCTGCGGGATACAGACCTACGCGCAAGGCCGTGTATCGAGTAGGCTTGCCGCATTCATGCCGCATTCATGCCGCATTCATGCCGCAAAGGAGCCCGAAGTGAAAAATTTTTTACAGGCTTGTGCAATTATTTCTGCGCTGGTTTTGGCTAGCCCCGCGCAGGCGCAGCTGGGTGCGGACCAGATCAATACCAACGGTCAATATGTGCTCGCGGCCAAAGCTGGCAACACCGCACGGGTAGGCCAGTTGCTGCGCCAGGGCGCTGCGGTGAATTCACGTGACCGCCTGGGCAATTCCCCGCTCAACATGGCTGCCGGCAAAGGCAATGTGGCGCTGGTGGAGATGCTGCTGGCAGCCGGCGCAGACCCCAATCTGGCCAACCTCTCCGACGTCACACCGCTCATGAGCGCCAGCTTTGCTGCCAATGCCGACATCATGAAAATGCTGCTGGCCGCAGGCGCCAGGATCGACGCGCAAGACCGGGTGAAGAAGACCGCCGCCACCTATATCGCGGCCAACGGTTGCATCGCCTGCATGGAGGCTTTGATCGGTGCCGGCGTGGACACCAATGGCGTACTCGACAACGAACTCACCGTGCTGATGTGGGCCGCGGGCTCCGGACAGGAATCGATGGTGCGCTACCTCTTGGCCCACGGTGCCGACAAGACCCTGAAAGACAACCGCGGCATGACGGCAGCGGCGATTGCGCGGGATACGAAGAATGTGGGGTTGGTGGAGTTGTTGGAGTAGGTATTGCGGCGGCGCTTGACGCCAGGTATTTGGCCGACAATATCCCGAGGCGGGGGGCACACAAGCCAAGGCGAATTTCGGCTTCAAATAAATAGCTAATAGGAATATGAAAAATTAGGTGTGCGGCCCTTCGAATGCGGGGTAGTGATTGCAAGCGAATCACTGCCGACACAAGGAGAGGACGCAAGGGATGGCAACCATACTTACCAGGCAGCGTGCGGCTTACGTTGCGGAGACACAGGCCTTTTGCGCAGCAGATCCGGCAGCGATATTGGGTGCACTATCTGCCCATGCAGACGGCCCGGTTACGCCTGGGCAGATGGGTGCCTGGAAGGGCCAGATTGATGTACTGCAGCAAGCCCTACCCGCGCAGATGCGGGGCATGGTGTGCTTTGAATTTGCCATCCCCCGCGTTGGTAAGCGCGCTGACAACATCCTGCTGGTAGGTGATCTGGTGGTTGTGCTGGAGTTCAAGGTTGGTGCTACCAGCTTTGATGCGGCAGCCAGGATGCAGGCCATGGACTATGCGCTCGACCTGAGAAACTTTCACGAAGCAAGCCATGTTGGCACCATTGTCCCTGTGCTGGTTGCGACGCAGGCGCCGAACCATGCAAGCGAGTTCGGGCAGCCTTACGAGGGTGTGTATCCGGTGCTGCTGGCCAATGCCCAGAACCTTGCCACCCTCTTGCGCAAACTGTGCGCGCTTGCCGGCGTAGGGCATATGCCCTACACCCAATGGCTGCAATCCGCCTACCGACCTACGCCTACGATTTTGGAAGCTTCGCAAGCCTTGTATCAGGGTCATGGTGTGGCTGACATAACGCACTCGGAGGCCGGTGCAGATAACCTGGGTGCCACGACGCGGTTGCTGAACAGCGTGATTGATGAAGCCCGTCAGCAGGGCCAAAAAGTAATGGTCCTGATATCTGGTGTGCCGGGAGCCGGTAAGACGCTGGCAGGCCTGAATCTGATTTGTCAGCGCAGGCAAAGCCAGCATGGACATGAGGCACGCGGGGTTTTCTTGTCCGGGAACGGTCCACTGGTTACGGTATTGCAGGAGGCACTGGCTCGGGATGACGTCGCGCGGGCGACTGACAGAGGTGAGTCGCTATCCAAGTCCGACGCGCATCGCAAGACCGTCGCGTTCATCCAAAACATCCATCACTTTCGTGACGCCTATCTGGTGGACGCCGGCGCGCCGGATGACCGCTTGGTGGTGTTTGATGAGGCGCAGCGCGCCTAGGACCGGAAGCAGACTTCCAAGTTCATGCGGCAGAAGCGTCAGCAACCTGAATTTTACGCATCGGAGCCCGAGTTCCTGATCGGGGTGATGAATCGGCACCAAGGCTGGGCCGCCATTGTTTGTCTGATCGGTGGCGGCCAGGAGATCAATACCGGCGAAGCCGGCATCGAAGAGTGGCTATGCGCTGCCCGTGATCACTACCCAGATTGGCATATCTACATATCCCATCAGTTGGAGTCCATTGGCTATTTGCACGGCTTTGATCTTGCGCCGTTGGAGAGCCGACTGACGCGCGCAGAGGCCTTGCATCTAAGTGTTTCTTTGCGTTCGTTTCGCTCAGAGCGTTTGTCGGGTGCGGTGGGTGCATTGGTGTCTGGCGATGCGGTAGAGGCCCGCATGGCAATGCAAGACGTACTGAAGACCTTCCCGATTTTTATCACCCGGTCTTTGCAGTGCGCTAAGCACTACCTGCGACAACGCGCCCGCGGAAGCGAGCGCTATGGCCTGCTGGCCTCTTCGGGTGCCAAGCGCATCAAGGCATTGGGGATCCATGTGGATGTTCCACTTGACCCTGCCAATTGGTTTCTCAATGGTCAGGACGATGTTCGCTCTTCCTACTATCTCGAAGATGCCGCCACAGAATTCGAGGTGCAAGGATTGGAGCTGGATTGGACGGCTGTGCTCTGGGATGGTGACTTGGTGTACCAGGATGGCGGCTGGAGTTGCCGGCGCTTTAGGGGCACAGCATGGCAGGCAGTACGCGACGAACAGGCGCAACGTTACCGACAGAATGCCTATCGCGTGCTGCTGACCCGGGCTCGCCAAGGCATGGTGATCGTGGTGCCTGAGGGTGATGTGGTCGATCCCACGCGCTTGCCCGCGCAGTACGACCCCACTTGGCACTATCTGCAGTCCATTGGCCTGCCGCAATTGGACTGAAGCTGTTTCCACTGCAGCGGCCACCCGCTCGGGCGAGACATGCTGCCTACCCCCGCCAAGCCTTCTCAATCACCGCAATATCAATCTTCCCCATCTCCATCATGGCGGCGAAGGCGCGTTTGGCGGCGGCAGTGTCTGGGTCCGTGACGGCCTGAATGAGCAGCCTGGGTGTGATCTGCCAGGACAGGCCCCAGCGGTCTTTGCACCAGCCGCAGGCGCTGGCCTGGCCGCCGTTGTCAACCAGGGCGTGCCACAGGCGGTCGGTCTCGGCCTGGTCGTCGGTGCTCACTTGAAACGAGAAGGCTTCGCTGTGGCGAAAGGCAGGGCCGCCGTTGAGTCCCAGGCAGGGAATGCCCATCACCGAGAACTCGACGGTGAGCACGTCCCCTGCCTGGCCGTCAGGGTAGTCACCGGGTGCGCGGTGCACGGCGTGGACCGCGCTGTCGGCAAAGGTGGCGGCGTAAAAAGTGGCGGCTTCCAGGGCGCTGCCGTCAAACCACAGGCAAACCGTGTTCTTGTGCTGCATGGTGCTTTTCTCCTAGCTGTTGTGGTCAACCGAAGGGGGCCCGGTGTGGGCGCGGTAGAGTGCGCATCATGAGCGTATTGCCCCCTGCATGGCTAGCCCCACCCACACAGGTTTCTGTGGAGGTCGAAGGGCGCCTGCGCCACCGCAGTGTCGGTCGCCAGGTAGTGACCGATGGGCTGCGTATTCCCGCCCCCCCTGCCCGTTTGCTGACCGACTGGCAACGTGAGACGCAGCAGCAGCTGGCGCTGGAGGTGGGTGACGTGGAGTGCTTGCCGCTGGCGCGTGCGCGCATGCGCTGGCCTGACTACCGGCTATGTGTACAGGCGTTGCAGGCATGGGCGCAGCCCTTGGGTCTTCAAGCGCTGCTGGAACACAGCGAGCAGGCGCTGATGGCCTGCCGCGGCGCGCGCTACCACCATGACGGTCTGCAATATGGCGGCATGGCGTTTTGCAATCTGTTCCTAAGCGAAGACCAGGGCCTGGATGTGCACTTCCCTGCCATCGGTCGGCGCATTCCTCTGCAGCGCGGCACGGTGTTGCTGTTTGATACCTTCCAGCCCCATGCGGTAGTGGCACGAGAGCGCGATGCCTTTGAGCCAGCCGATTTTTCTGACCCGGCGCGCACGCAGGTGTTCCTGACCTGGGAGCTCAGTCTGCAAGACCCCCTGCTGCCCCGGCTGCTTGGTGTTGACTGGCACAGCTAGCGCGTGGCGTCCCTTTAGCTATATATTTTTATCCGGCGGGCTTCTAGTTGCGGGCATGGGCCAGCGCGTAATCTTCAATGCCCTCAAACTCCCGCAGTTCGCGCGAAAGTTCAGCCAGGGTGACGCCCTTGTCGCGGCTAAGCGAGATCGCTACAAACCGCCATTCCTCGCGCTGGGCGGTGCATTGGATTTGCAAGGAGCCCCTGGCAATTTCATAGCCCCGCGCTCGCGCAACGGCATCCAGGGCCGCCTGGTTGGGCGTGAAGCCAGCACGAAAGGTCATGCGGATCGAAACCGCCGGCCGCGAGGGCAAGGCCTTCTCCAGATGGGAGGCCCACATCATCAGCGAGGCCGACAGAATGGTGAGCAGGATGGCCGCAGAATAAAAGCCCACTCCCACCAGCACGCCAATGGCGCTGGACGACCAGATGGAAGCCGCGGTGGTGAGGCCGCTGATGTTCATGCCTTCGCGCATGATCACCCCCGCACCCAGAAAGCCCACGCCGGTGACAATGCCCTGGATCACCCGCGTCGGGTCCGGTGGCAGGTGGCCGGTCAGCGAGCCCATGGCCGTGCCGCCATACCAGTACCCGGGGTAGCCGGCAATGACGGTGAGGGCACACGAGGCCATGCAGACCAGGCCATAGGTACGCATGCCGGCGGCGCGCCCGTGGTAAGAGCGCTCGTAGCCTACCAACAGGCCCAGCAGCAGCGCGCCAAAGAGGTTGGCAAACACAATCAGGTTGACCGATATCTCTTGCACCGACCAATAGCCGGCCACCAGTTCATGGGCTTGTATATTCATGCTGCCATGCTATGCCATGTGACAGATTGATTACAAGCCAGGTCCGGGTTTTGGGTGGCGCGCCACGGTCTTGCGTAAATCGGCCTACACTTTTGCACGTGGTACCCCGCCCGGATACCCACATCAAGGAGGCAGGCATGGCACGGCTCACGGCCCAGGATTTTCAACCCGAGGTTTTGCAACTGTTCGACCGCTACGTGCATGGCGACTTGAGCCGGCGCGGCTTTCTGGAGGCGGCCGCGGGCCACGCCGGCTCGCTGGCAGCGGCTGCCGGTTTGCTGGCCGCGCTCAGCCCGCAGTTTGCCCAGGCCCAGCAGGTGGCACCCAACGATGCCCGCCTGGAAACCCGCAGCCTGGATATCGAAACGCCCCAGGGCAATGGCAAGATTCGCGCCTACCTGGCCAAGCCCGCCGCTGCCAAGGGTCCCCTGCCGGCGGTGCTGGTGGTGCATGAAAACCGGGGACTCAATCCGCATATCGAAGACATCGCCCGGCGACTGGCGCTGGAGGGTTTTCTGGCGCTGGCACCCGATGCGCTCACGACCCTGGGTGGCTACCCGGGTGACGAAGACAAGGCGCGCGAGCTGTTTCCCAAGCTCGATGTGCCCAAGGTCCGCGCCGACTTTGTGGCCGCAGCGCGCTGGCTGCAGGCCAGCGGCGAGGGCAATCACCACCTGGGCGTGATCGGGTTTTGCTGGGGCGGGGGCATGGCCAATTACCTGGCCACCCAGTTGCCCGACTTGCGCGCGGCCGTGCCCTTCTATGGCCCCCAACCCCCGGCCCAAGAGGTGCCCAATATCCGTGCGCAACTGCTCATCCACTATGCCGGTGCCGATGAGCGCCTGAACGCGGGCTGGCCCGGCTATGAGGCCGCCCTCAAGGCTGCCGGCACGCGCTACGAGGCCCATCTGTACGCTGGCGCCCAGCATGGCTTCAACAATGACACCACCCCCCGCTTTGACGCCGAGGCCGCCCGGCTGGCCTGGCAGCGCAGCGTCACTTTTCTGAAAACCACCCTCGCCTAAGCCCGTATGAATACTGCTACCAAACGCATCCGTCTGTGGGACGGCCCTACCCGCATTTTTCACTGGCTGCTGTTGCTGGCGGTGGCCACCTCCATCGTCACGGCGCAGCTGGGCGGCAACTGGATGAATGTGCACGGCAAGGCCGGCTTGTGCGTAGGGGGTCTGCTGGTGTTTCGCCTGGTCTGGGGCTTTGTGGGCAACCACTACGCCCGCTTCAGCAGCTTTGTGCCCATGCCGGCCCAGGTGCTGGGCTATCTGCGTGGCAGCTGGCAGGGGCTGGGCCACAACCCCTTGGGCGCACTGTCGGTGCTGGGTTTGCTGACACTGCTGGCCCTGCAGGTGGGCACCGGCATTTTTGGCAATGACGAGATCGCCTTCACTGGGCCCTGGGCCGACCGCGTGAGCGAAGAGCTGTCCTTGGGCCTGACCGGCTGGCACCACCGCTTTGGCAAGTTGCTGTATGTCCTGGTCGGGCTGCATATGGCCGCCATTGCGTTCTACCGCCTGGTGCGCCGCCATGACCTGGTGCGACCCATGGTGACCGGCTATCTGGATGTGCCAGCCCAGCAGAGCGTGCCCGATGAACGCCGCGCCAGCTGGCTGGCGCTGGCAGTGGCCTCGGTGCTGGCGGTGGTGGCGGTGCTGGTGCTAAGTGGCAGCCTGTTCAAGTAGGCTGCACTTCAGAGTGCCTGCAGGCCCAGGGCGAAGGCCTGCTCCTGCATGGCGATGCAGGTCTGGTAATCGGCCAGCGTGGTCGCTTCAAAGCCGCTGATGTGCAGCGGCGCACGCACGGCAGCATAGGCGCTGTCGGTAGCGACCTTCTGCAGCGCGCGGCGCAGGGCGGCCAGCATGCGGGGCGGCGTCTGCAAGCTGCTGATCAGCGGCAGGCCGGGGTAGGGTTCGGTCTGGCCAAACACCCGCAACTGCCCTGCCTGCTTTGCATGGTCTTGCTGCCACAGCGCCCAGCTCACGGCATCCACGGCAGCCATGTCGGCCCGGCCCTGGCAGATTGCGTCAATCGAGCGGTAGTGCCCACCGCTTT
>Ga0228700_1000523_pt1 | contig 34281 bp, 31 predicted proteins | sample McNCre317_Aug_MG_FD_178019 | JGI IMG/M metagenome (GOLD analysis project Ga0228700, IMG submission 178019) | Freshwater microbial communities from McNutts Creek, Athens, Georgia, United States - 3-17_Aug_MG | ecosystem: Environmental > Aquatic > Freshwater > Creek | place: USA: Georgia...
GTTGTGCCCAGCGAGGCGTGTCCGAGTAGCTCTTGAACCGCACGCAGGTCTGCGCCCCCGTCGAGCAGGTGCGTTGCCGCAGAGTGGCGCAGGGCATGCGGGCCCGCGACACCCGTGGGCGTTCCCTCGAGCAAAGATGCGACAAGGGCATACACCTGCCGAACGCCAACCCGCTTGCCGCGCGAGGTAATCAGCAGCGCCGAACGATCAGTTGCCACCGGTACTGCCGCCTCGAACTGTGGTCGACCGACTTGAATCCAGCGGCTGAGAGCGGCGAGCGCCGGCGCACCGAACGGCACCATGCGCTGCTTGTCGCCCTTGCCGGTGACCCGCAAAATGTTTCTACCGTAGTCGATGTCTTCGAGGTTTAGGCCCGCTAACTCGCTGACACGAATACCGGTGGCATAGAGCAACTCGACCATGACCAGATCTTGAATACCGCCGGGGTTGTCGTCGGTGGCCAATGCCTCAAGGTGCTCGAAAATGCCACCCATGGTCTCGCGCGAAACCACCTTAGGAAGGGTGCGAGCAGCCTTCGGCGAGCGCAACCTCAAACCTGGATCGGTAGCCGCCCGGCCACTCTTTAGCGCCCACGCGGTGAATGCCTTAAGCGAGGCGCTCTTGCGAGCCATTGAACTCTTCGCGATGCCAGATTCGCTTAGGCGCCAGAGCCAATCGCGAAGGTCGTCGAGGGTAACTTCGGATGGCTCGGCGCGCTTTGCAGCAACTTCAGCCATGAAACTCGAAACGTCGGTGACGTATGCCTTAATCGTGTTGGGCGACAAGCCACGCCCTGCACTCAGGTGCGTCTCGAAGGCCGCAAGCGCGGCCAACATGGCTGCACTTGGTGTCAGTTCGACTGGCTGGTTCTGGCTCACCCTCTAAGGCTAAGCGTTGGTCTTGCCCAGCCTCGTTCGCGCCGTTCGACTAGCCCGAGAAGTTCGAGCGCGCCCAAGGCTGACAGAGTCTCGCGGTTGGTCGTTCCAGCCCTGATTCCTAGTCGCTCCACACTGGCGGCATTGATGGAGGTTGCATCGAGGATTCGCTGCTGCAGGGCCGTCAACTCGCCTTTCGACTCGTATTCAAAACCGACTCCAAGGATTTCCTTGATCACCTCGTCGGCACCGGATGCGATGTTCGCCTTGCCCTCGGCTATGGCTATGTTGCAGCCACGGGCCGTTGCACTCAGCATTTGACCGGGAACCGCGTACACGGCCCGCCCCATGGCTAACGCGTGGTGCATGGTGTTCTTTGCTCCGGATTTCACCGCCATTTCGACGATTACGGTGGCCTCGCCCAAGGCGGCGATAAGGCGGTTTCGCTGCAAGAAGCGCCAACGAGTTGGCGAATTGCCAGGAGCTTGTTCGGCAAGAATGCAGCCAGAGATCAGGATTTGACGCAAGAGATCGGCGTTACCCACGGGATAAAACCGGTCGCCCCCGCCAGCCAATACGGCGATAGTGATGCCGCCCGCGGCCAAGGTTCCGCGGTGAGCCTCGGCATCGACACCGTAGGCACCGCCACTGACCACGGCCAGTCCAGCAGCCACCGCCGATTCGGCGATAGCCTGCGCTGCGTGCACCCCGTGCGAGCTAACATTTCGACTGCCCACCATTGCGATGCACGCGTCGAGCGACCCGAGGGCACCGCGTTGACCGCGAAGCCATAGGACTCGTGGCGCCCCGGCGCCAAGAAGCTCTAGACCAGGTGGCCAATCCGCGGCATCTGGCGTAACGATCTGCCCATCAAGGCGCGCCCAGAGCTCGAGCGAGCGCAACACGGCAGCATTGTTGTCGCGTGCGCGCCAGCGGGCGATGCCGTCACTCAGTTCGCTCGCGAGATCTTCACGGTTCGTAAGCAGTTCGTCGTGGGCGTCGGCATTCGCAAGCGCCGCGATTAGCGCCTGAGCCGCGTCGAAACCGCGAATCAAGCTCAACGCCTCGACGGGGCCAAGTTTTTGCACCAGCGCCCCAGCGAGCATGTCGCCGGGTTCACACAGGTGACTCCAGATCACGTGGGCCAGCGTGGCCTCGGCGTCTTGGTCGCCGCATCCGAGCTGACCAAGCAAGATTTTGCCCCTCGCGGCCGGCAGACCTAGAACCGAGTTGGCATTCACGACCATCATTCGGCCACCCAGCCGTCCTGGCCGCGCAGAAATAGCGCCTGACCGACGATCGATGCACTCAAAGAATCAACGCCCTCGAAATCGGCGATGCTCCAGGCCACCCGCAGACAACGGTCATAGCCTCGCATGCTGATTGTTCCTCGGGTCAAGGCGGCATCGAGTATTCGCACCGCTTTGGGATTACCTCGATTCAACCGGCGGAGGTATGCGCCACTCACCTCGCTGTTCAGACTCCAGGGGCTGTCGCTAAGCCGGTCAGCAGTGCGATTGCGGGCCGCGATTACCCGCTCGCGCAGCTGCGCCGACGTCGGTCGGTTGGCGTCGCGTGCCGACTTGGCGCGGTCTGCGATGCTGGCCGGCTGGATACGCAGGCGAAGGTCGAATCGGTCTAGCAACGGACCAGACACCCGACCGGCATAGCGCTGCCGTTGGCCATGCGAACAGGTGCACTCGCGCCCGCGCACACCACGATTGCCACAGGGGCAGGCATTCGCCGCGAGAACCAGTTGGCATCGAGCCGGAAAGACGGCAACGCCTCCAGCTCGGGCGATCGAGATTTGCGCCGACTCGAGCGGTTCGCGAAGCGCATCGAGAGCCGCAGGAGCAAATTCGGGTGCCTCATCGAGAAACAGGACTCCCCCGTGAGCCAACGAGATAAGCCCCGGTCTGGGCACCGAGTTGCCGCCACCCACCAACGCGCTGGCACTTACGCCGTGATGCGGCGCCACGAACGGCACACGCGCAAGCGGGGCGGCGACACCCACCAACGAGGCCATGGATGCGTTTTGCACGCTGGTCTCGGCATCTGGCAGCGGCAAAATGCCGGCCAGACGCTGAGCCAGCATCGTTTTGCCCGACCCGGGTGGCCCAACCAGCAGTGTGTGATGGCCACCAACCGCAGCTATCGCCATGGCCTCGACGGCTGTTGCCTGCCCGAGGACATCGAACATGTCGCCGGCCTCGCCGGCAGCATCGGCAGCATCGCTGGCGAGTGCCTCCACCCGGCGCGGTTCGTGCTCGATGGGTGCACTTGGGTCTCGCAATTCGCCCGAGTGACCAAAATGGCGCGCGAACTCGGCGAGGCTGGCCACTGCAATCACTCGCACGCCGTCGACCAGGCTGGCCTCGGCAAGGTTGGCCGCAGGGATTACGAAGCTTGTGACACCCAGTTGTTTTGCCGCAGTGATCATGGGCAAGACGCCGCGCACACCACGCACGGCTCCATCTAGCGTTAGCTCGCCGATCAGCAGATTGCCGCCGATTGCCTCGCTCGACAGAAGGCCCGAGGCGCACAGGACCGAAGCGGCGATTGCCAGATCGAAACTGGAACCCGCCTTGGGCACGCTCGCCGGCGACAGGTTTACGGTGATTTTTCGGTTTGGCCAACCCAGACCGGTGTTAACGCAGGCTGCCCGAACGCGAGCCGAGGCCTCCTGCAGTGACGCATCTGGCAGGCCAACCAACACAAAACCGGGCAGGTTGCTCGAGATGTCGGCCTCGACCTCGATCAGTCGCCCGTTTAGCCCGAACAGCGAAATTGCGAGCGACTTTGCGAGCTGCATCAGAACACGCTCTTGAGGTGTTCGATGTGAACTCGACCCGAATCAACCAGGACGCTGATCGCATCCATTCGAACGGGCACAGAGCCAAGCTGTTTGGCGGCCAGCCAGGCGGCGCCAAGTTGACGCAGGCGAGCCATTTTGGCGGTGGTAATTGCCTCGAACGGATGCCCGAAGCCACGCCCATTGCGAGTCTTGACCTCGATAAAGACCACCTGCCGGCCGTCTTTGGCAACGATATCTAGCTCGCCAAGGGCGTGATGCCAGTTGCGGTCTAGCAGCTCGTAACCGAGCGTGGCAATGAAGTCGGTGGCGGCCTGTTCGCCATACCGCCCAAGAATGTGTCGCGCATTTGTCATGCAGCGATTCTTTTTGCATTTGGGTATGCGCTAGCGCGGCGCCAATGTTTCTGGGGAGAACCGCGTGTTCGCTGGCTCAGGCCCAGCGGTTACTGCTCGCCGAGCTGGAATTCCTTGGGCAGCTTGAAGGCCTTGCCCGAGAGCTCTTCGATGTTGACGTCTTTGAAGGTCAATACCTTCACCTTGTTTACGAAGCGGTCGGCACGGTAGATGTCCCACACCCACACGTCGACCAACTCGAGTTCAAAATAGAAGTCGCTGCCGGCATCTTTGCGCTCGAGATTGACCTCGTTTGCAAGATAGAACCGGCGCTCGGTCTCGATTACGTATTTGAAAGTGCCGACGACATCACGATATTCGCGATACAAAGCGAGCTCAGACTGGCGGTCGTACTCGTCGAATTCGTTTTCTTCCATGGTTTTTCAATCCTACGCTTCGGCCAGAATCTTGGTGAGCCAGCTGTGTCGATGAATCGAGGTCGGGCCAACCACGCGCAGCCGTTCGATGTGCCCCGCAGCCGCATAGCCCTTGTTGCCGGCAAACCCAAAGCCCGGGTGTGCGGCATCGAGCGTGACCATCAGTCGGTCGCGGGTCACCTTCGCCAAGACCGACGCGCACGCCACCGAAACGCAATCCTGATCGGCCTTGGTCTTGGTGCGAACCGGCAAACCGTATGCGGAGTTCGCCAACCAGTTGTGCGAACCATCGAGCAACACGGCGCAACCCTCGGCCGCAAGACTTGCTCGGTCGACCTGAGCCAACAGCTCGCCGATAGCAGCACCGCCGGCCAGTTCGAGCGAACGAACTATGCCATCGGTCTCGATTCGATCGGCCTGGGTCATGCCGATTCCGCTAGCAACGACCCACTCGGCAACCAGCGGCGCGTTTCGCTCGCGAGCCTTCTCGGTCATCAGTTTGGAGTCGCGCAGTTCGGCTGGCCAACCAGCGGCCGAATGGATGTCGATTAGAGCGGCCCCAACTGCCACGGGGCCAGCGATGGCACCGCGACCAACCTCGTCGATGCCGATGAGATACCGAACACCCAACTCGCGCGCTAGCGCAAGTTCAAAGTCAAGGCTTGGGTACGGCTTTGAAGACATCTGGATAGTTGCCCAGCCACTGCCAGTGCTTGCTCGGCCAGCTCACCACAAAGGCACGACCGACCACATACTTCAAAGAAACAAAGCCCTTGCCAGGCAGATCGCCGTGGAATCGCGAGTCTTCGCTGTTGCCACGGTTGTCGCCCATGACCCAGATGGTGCCCGCGGGAACAGTCACATCGAACTTAACGTCGGACGGATTGGTTCCTTTGGCAAGGTATGGCTCGGTGATGCTCTGGCCGTTGATCTGCAGCTTGCCGCTGGCATCGCAGCAAACCACGTGGTCGCCACCCACGCCGATGACGCGCTTGACCAGGTGTTGGTCGCTATCTGGAGCCACGAAACCGAAAGCCGAGAGCACGAATTCGCCGGCCGCAACGATGAAGTTGGTCTTCTTAGGGGTGATTGGCCCCAACCAGCCGCCCGGATCCTTGAACACGACCACATCGCCGCGTTCGATAGGCACGACATTTGGCACCAGCTCGTTGACGATGATTCGATCGTCAATCTGGAGGGTGTTGAGCATCGATCCCGAAGGAATGAAGAACGAACGAATTAGGAACGTCTTCAACAAAAGCGAAAGCACCAAGGCCGAGCCAAGGATGGTGAGCAGGTCAACAAAAAATGCCACGAAGACATTCTTTTGAGCCTTGCGCCACCATTTTCCTAGGCGCGACTTTGGTGCTGGCTTGTCGCCTTTGAGGCGACCAAATTTGGTCATTAGCCCTGAATCTGTTTGGGCGTCCGAGCGTCGAGCGCTGCTTAGCGCTTTTCGCGGATCTTGGCTGCCTTGCCGCGCAGGTCGCGCAGGTAGTACAGCTTGGCACGACGCACGTCACCGCGCGAAACGAGCTCGATCTTCTCGAGGACTGGTGAGTGCACTGGGAAGGTGCGCTCGACACCAACCTGGAACGAAACCTTGCGAACGGTGAAGGTCTCGCGAACGCTGTCGCCCGAGCGACGGGTTACTACGCCCTGGAACACCTGAACACGGCTGCGGTTGCCTTCGATGATGTTTACGTGAACCTTTACGGTGTCACCAACGCGGAAGTCAGGAATGTCTGAACGAAGGCTGGCTGCGTCGACTACATCAAGAATGTGCATTTTGAATCGCTCTCTGTTTCGGCACGCAGGTCAAAAACGGTTGGTTTTTCGAAGTTTTTCGGGGTGTTGTGTTTGCCAGCTCCCCTGCGGCAGAGCTCACTAGGGCAATCAACCTGTCTAGTCTGCCACAAATGGACGAATTAGCCAAGCAGGTCGGGGCGCACACGCTTGGTGCGCTCGAGCTGCTGCTCGTGACGCCACTTGGCGATCGCCGCGTGATTGCCGCTCAACAGAACCTCTGGCACATCCAGGCCGCGCCACGACGCCGGCTTGGTGTAGCTCGGGTATTCGAGAAGGCCATCCGAGTGTGATTCCTCGACCAGGCTCTCGGCATTGCCGATGACACCAGGGATGAGCCGAACGATGGCCTCGGTCATGGCGATTGCCGCGACCTCGCCGCCGTTGAGCACGTAGTCGCCGATGCTGATCATGCGCACGTTAGCTTTGGTGCTCGCGTAGTCGACCACGCGCTGGTCGATGCCCTCGTAGCGACCGCAGGCAAAGACGATGTGGGTCTGCTCGGCGAGCTCATACGCCAATTTTTGATTGAAGACTTCGCCAGCCGGCGAGGTAAAGATCACGGTCGCGCTGCCGTCTTCGGGCAGAATCGCATCGAGCGCCTCGCCCCAAGGCTCTGGCTTCATGAGCATGCCCGCGCCCCCGCCGTATGGCGAGTCGTCTACGGTGCGGTGGCGATCGTGCGTCCAGTCGCGCAGGTCGTGGGCATTGAACTGGATCAGTTCGCGCTCGCGAGCCTTGCCCAACAACGAGAGGTCAAGCGCCTTGAAATAGTCGGGAAAAATGCTGACGGCATCGATGCGCATTTAGGCCTCGTCAACGACCTCTGAAAGGCCTTCGATGGCAGCTGGGATGCCCTGCTCGGCACCCGGCTTGTCGTCGTTCTCGAGCGTCTCGAACAGGCCGCCAGGAGGGGTCACCTGAACCTCGCCCTTCTCGATGTCGACAACCGGAACGAAGCGCTTGATGAAAGGCACCATGATCTCGCCGGCGTCGGTGTCGACAACCAGCAGGTCTTGAGCCGGGAGGTGATCGACACGGATGACCTTGCCAACCAGCACGCCGTCGCGCAAAACGCGCAGGCCGACCAGCTGGTGGTCGTACCAGGCATCGGGCTCGGCAGGCAACGCCGAAACCTCGGCATCGACGATGAGGATTGCCTTGATCAGGGTTTCGGCCGCCGTGCGGTCTGCGACACCCTCAAGGAAGATTACGGGCGACTGATTGTACCAGCGCAATTCGGCAACCGTAACGGTCTTGCCGAACCAAGGCGACGTCTCAGGCACCTGGAGTTCGAGCACTGCACCGGGCACGAAGCGTTCCTTCGGGCTGTCGGTGTAAAGCTCAAGTTTGATCGCTCCCTTTAGGCCGTGTGCCTTCAGAAGGCGGCCAACTCGGAGCTTGGTCTTGCTAGAAATCGGTGTCCACCACGTCGACACGGACCTTCTTGCCATCGGCTAGCGCGTTCACTACGGTGCGCAGCGCGTTGGCGGTGCGGCCGTTGCGCCCGATCACGCGGCCCAGATCGTCTGGGTGCACGTGAACCTCGATAAGGTCGCCCTTTGAGGTGGTACGTGCAGTCACGGTTGCGTCGTCAGGATTGTCGACGATTCCCTTGACCAGGTGTTCGAGCGCATCGGCTAGCACTTTTATTAAGCCTCTTCAGCCGGAGCTTCGACTGCTGCCTCTTCGGCAACAACCTCAGCTGGAGCCTCGTCTGCAACTACCTCAGCCGCTGGAGCCTCGGTTGCCTCGGCGGTCTCGTCGGCAGCTACTGCCTCTTCGACTGCAGGAGCCTCTTCGGCTGCAGGAGCGGCCTTCTTAGGCTCTTCCTTTGGCAGCAGAACGGCCTTCTTGGCGGCGTCGGCGACGAATGCTGGCTTTGCAGCCTTGACCTGAACCTTGTTCTCGGCCTTCTCGCCCTTCGATGCCTGGAAGTCACCGGTGAGCTTCAGCAGAACAGCAACCTGCTCGGTTGGCTGTGCGCCAACGCTTAGCCAGTACTGAGCGCGCTCTGAGTTGACCTCGATAAGCGATGGGTTCTCGGTCGGGATGTAACGACCGATCTCTTCGATTACACGACCGTCGCGCTTGGTGCGCGAGTCGGCAACGACGATGCGGTAGTGAGGCGCGCGGATCTTGCCGAGACGCTTCAAACGAATTTTTACAGCCACAATGTGCTCCTGTTTTATAAATAAATTGGGGCGAACATTCAACCGCGAGCGTGGGGGCACACTCGATTGGAAAGCTCTGATGGGTTGTCGTAGGACGCGTGGTTAGAGGGTCACGCGAACGACAACCGCTCTATTCTGCCAGAGTCTTGGGCTTTTTGCCACTCTCTTGCAGAGTGTTTTCGCGGTTAGAGACCGAACGACGAGCCCGAACTGCTCGACGATGGATTAGGCAAGGCACCGTTAGCGCGAGCCGCATCCTCGGCAGCACGCTTAGCCGGGTTGCCCGACTTGGAGCCTTTCTTGCCCTTGTCTTTTTTGCCCTTTGCCTTCGAGCCGCCGAAACCACCCGCAAAGCCACCACCGATGTTCGGCATGCCTGGCATGCCACCCGGCATCTGCGGCATGCCACCCTTGGCCATGGTCTTCATCATTTTGGCGGCCTGTTCGAAGCGATTCACGAGGCCGTTGACCTCGGTGACCGTGACGCCCGAGCCTTTGGCGATGCGCAAACGGCGCGACCCGTTCAGGATCTTCGGTTGGCGGCGCTCGCCCGGAGTCATCGAACGGATGATGGCCTCGGTGCGGTCGATCTCGCGCTCGTCGAAGTTTTCGAGTTGCTCGCGCATCTGGCCAGCACCAGGCATCATGGCAAGCATGCTCTTGAGCGAGCCCATCTTGCGGAGCTGCTGCATCTGCTCAAGGAAGTCCTCGAGGGTGAACGCCTCTTTGGCGATCTTCTCGGCAAGCTTTTTGGCTTCGGCCTCGTCGAATGCCGACTGGGTGCGCTCGATGAGCGATAGCACGTCGCCCATGTCGAGGATTCGGCTGGCCATGCGGTCTGGATAGAACGGTTCGAAGGCATCTAGCCCTTCGCCATTCGAGGCAAAAATGATCGGCTTGCCGGTGACCGAGGCCACCGAAAGTGCCGCACCACCGCGAGCATCGCCGTCGAGCTTGGTCAGCACGACACCCGTGATTCCAACGCCGTCTTCGAAGGCCTTGGCCACGTTAACCGCGTCCTGACCAATCATCGAGTCGATGACGAACAGGACCTCGTCGGGGTTGACTGCATCGCGAATGTCGCGAGCCTGTTGCATAAGTTCTTCGTCGACGCCTAGACGGCCGGCGGTGTCAACGATGACGACCGAAAACTGCTTTTGCGTGGCGTGCTTGATGGCCTCTTTGGCAACCTTGACTGGGTCGCCAACGCCGTTGCCTGGTTCTGGGGCAAAGACCGGCACATCGGCGCGCTCACCGACCACCTGCAGCTGATTGACAGCGTTCGGGCGCTGCAGGTCAGCCGCGACAAGAATTGGCGTCTGACCTTGAGCCTTAAGCCACTTTGAGAGCTTGCCCGCGAGGGTCGTTTTGCCCGAGCCCTGAAGACCGGCAAGCATGATTACGGTTGGCGGCTGCTTTGCGAACTGCAGCTTGCGCTGTTGGCCGCCCAGAATCAGAACCAACTCTTCGTTGACGATCTGAACGACCTGCTGGGCAGGGTTCAGCGCCTTGGAGACCTCGTCGCCCAGTGCACGATCGCGCACCGCGGTGGTGAAAAGCTTGACCACTTCGAGCGCGACGTCGGCCTCAAGCAGCGCACGGCGAATCTCGCGCAGGGTCGCATCGATGTCGGCAGGGCTCAGCTTGCCCTTGCTGCGCAGGTTCTTGAACGTATCGACCAGACGGTCTGACAGGTTTCCGAACAACCGATGCTCCTTTTTTGAGTGATTTGTTGGCCCGCGACTTTAGTCGGTAATGGCCTTAGGTGAACTCGACAAGCCTACCTAAACGGCACTGGTCACCACCGGAGTGGTGACCAGTAGCCAGTGGTTCTTAGCTGCAACCGCTGGTCGAGCCGCAGCCCTCGCACACGTGACACGAACCCGATGGACGCATCTTGATGCCGCAGTTGAAGCACAGTGGGGCGTCTGATTCGGTGCCTTGCAGCAACTCGAATAGTTCGGCCGACGAGTGCACCTCGCGCTTTGGCGTGACATCGATTACGGGTAGCGATGTGGTGGCAGGTGCGGCAACGTCGCTCGAGGACTCAGCCGGTGCTTCTGCCGCCTGTGCGGGAGGCTGAGCCTCGGACTCTGCGGCAACAGCTGGGGCCGGCGAAACCACCGGATACGAACCGGTGTTGGCATCGAGGGTGGCCGAGCGCTCGGCTGCCGTGTAGATGCCTAAGTATGAACGGGTCTCGAACGGCAAGTAGTCGAGCGCAAGTCGACGGAAGATGTAGTCCATCAGCGACTTGGCCATACGGATGTCTGAGTCGTCGGTCAGACCCGCCGGCTCGAACTGCGAATTCACAAACTTTTGCACGAAGGTTTCGAGCGGCACGCCGTACTGTAGGCCGATCGAGACCGCGATTGAGAACGCGTCCATCACGCCGGCCAGGGTCGAGCCCTGCTTGCCCAGCTTGAGGAACACCTCGCCCAATCCGCCGTCTGGGTATGACCCGGCGGTCATGTAGCCCTCGGCGCCACCGACAGTAAACGACGTGGTCGACGAAGGGCGCGACTTTGGCAGACGCTTGCGAACCGGGTGCTCGACGCGCGAGATCGGCTGCGCAGTTGCCTCTTCTGACGACTTGGCTTCGGTCTTGGCCTTGGCGTCGTTAAGCGGTTGACCAACCTTGCAGTTGTCGCGATAGATAGCCAAAGCCTTGAGGCCTAGCTTCCAGCCCTGGTAATAGACCTCGGCGATGTCTTCGCGAGTTGCCGATTCGGGCATGTTGACGGTCTTTGAGATCGCACCCGAAAGGAACGGCTGAACCGCGGCCATCATGCGCACGTGACCCATCGGCTCGATGGCGCGGATTCCCACCGCGGTGTCGAAGATCGCGTAGTGCTCTGGCTTGAGCCCCGGCGCATCAACCACGTGACCGTGTTCGCCGATGTGCTCGATGATTGCCTCGACGGTCTCTTGAGAGTAGCCCAGACGGTGCAGCGCGAACGGAATCGTCTGATTGACGATCTGCATCGAACCGCCGGTCGACAGCTTCTTGTATTTGACCAACGAGAAGTCTGGTTCGATGCCGGTGGTGTCGCAATCCATCATGAAGCCGATGGTGCCGGTTGGGGCCAGCAACGAGGCCTGCGCATTGCGCCAGCCGTTTTCGGCACCAATCATGGTGTTGAGCGCCCACTGCTCGGTTGCAGCCTCGAGCACCGCCGCGTCGATGGCCGTTGCCGGAACCACCTGACCGTTTGCAGCCTCGTGCTTTGCCATGATGCGGTCGTGGCCGTGCTGATTCTTGCGGTAGCCGTCGTAGGCACCAACCACGCCGGCCAATTCGGCCGAGCGACGGTATGAAGTTGCGGTCATCAGCGAGGTAATCGCTGCCGCAAGCGCAAAGCCCTCGCGGCTGTCGTATGGCACGCCGATTGCCATGAGCAGGGCTCCGAGGTTGGCATAGCCGATGCCCAGCTGGCGGAAGGCCTTGGTGGTTGCACCGATCGCCTCGGTCGGAAAGTCGGCAAAGCAGATCGAGATGTCCATCGCGGTGAAGATCAACTCGGTTGCCTGAACGAACTTGGCCGAATCGAACGAACCGTCTGGGTTCAAGAACTTGAGCAGGTTGAGGCTCGCCAGGTTGCAGCTCGAGTTGTCGAGGTGCATGTATTCCGAGCATGGGTTCGATGCAGTGATGCGACCCGACTCGGGCGCGGTGTGCCAGTCGTTGATGATGTCGTCGTATTGGATGCCAGGGTCGGCGCAGTGCCATGCGGCATCGGCGATCTTTGCCCACAGCTCGCGAGCATCGACCTCTTCGATGACCTCGCCGGTGGTGCGGGCACGCAGGCCAAAGCGCGTGCCGTTCTCGAGTGCGTGCATGAATTCGGCGTTGACGCGCACCGAGTTATTGGCGTTTTGGTATTGCACCGAGACGATGTCTTTGCCGCCCAGTTCGACGTCGTAGCCAGCATCGCGCAGCGCACGAATCTTGCCCTCTTCGCGAGCCTTGGTTTCGACGAATTCCTCGATGTCTGGGTGGTCAACGTCGAGCACGACCATCTTGGCCGCGCGACGAGTCGCACCGCCCGACTTAATGGTTCCGGCGGAGGCATCGGCTCCGCGCATGAACGAAACCGGCCCCGAGGCTGTGCCGCCCGAACCGCCAAGCAGTTCTTTGGAAGAACGAATGCGCGACAGGTTGAGGCCCGCACCCGAGCCACCCTTGAAGATCAGGCCCTCTTCGCGATACCAATTCAGAATCGAATCCATCGAGTCGTCGACGGCCAAGATGAAGCACGCGCTGACCTGCTGCGGGCTGCTGGTGCCGACATTGAACCAAACCGGTGAATTGAAGCTGAACACCTGGTTTAGCAGCATGTAGGTGAGCTCGTGCTCGAAGATTTCGGCGTCTTCGGTGCCGGCGAAATAGCCGTTCTCGATGCCGGCAGCGGTGTATTTGCCCACAACTCGGTTGATGAGCTGACGCAGGCTGTATTCGCGCTCAGGCGAGCCAACCGCCCCACGGAAGTACTTGGTTGTCACAATCGTCGAGGCATTGATGCTCCAAGATTCTGGAAACTCGACACCGCGCTGTTCAAAGATGACCGCGCCGGTCTTCCAGTTGGTCTGCACCACGTCGCGGTATTCCCAGTTGACCTCGTCGTATGGGTGAATGCCCGGCGTCGTATAGACGCGGTTGATGCGCATGCCACGCGATGTGGTCTCGCCCGAATAGTGGCCGTATGCGTTGGTGTCGGTCATTCGTTTGCTCCTTCGGCGGTGGTTCTGCTTTCGCGTTCGAGCTTGAGCTGCTGAATCGCGGTTTCGAAGTCTTCGAGGGTTTCCCAACCCTGATAAACACTGGCAAAGCGCATGAATGCCACGTGGTCTAGGCGGTGCAGCGGTTCGAGGATGGCGAGGCCGATGTCATTTGCCTCGATCTGGGCGGCGCCAGTCGATCGCACGGCCTCTTCGACCTGCTGCGCCAGTAGGGCCAGGTCGCTTTCACTGATTGGTCGACCTTGGCAGGCCTTTCGAACACCAGACACGATCTTGTCGCGACTAAAGGCCTCGGTCACGCCACTGCGTTTGACGACCGTGAGACTCGCGGTTTCGGTAGTGGTGAATCGCATGTTGCATTCGGGGCATTGACGACGACGACGAATCGATGAGCCGTCGTCGGAGGTGCGCGAATCCATGACTCGTGAATCCGGATAGCGACAGAATGGGCAATGCATGCCTAAATCCTCCTTGTGAGCACCGACAATAAGCGCGAAACCTTCAAGCTCCACTATATGTGGAAGGTTTGCGCCGCAAAAGAACTATATCTTGTGGTGCGACAACTCTATTCGAAGCGCGCGGTGATGGCCTGGCCGTGAGCCGGCAGGTTCTCTGATTCGGCAAAATCGCGAACCAAATCGGCAATCTCGGCAAGCCCGGTGCTGTCGTAATCGATCACCTGCTGCGCACGCAAGAAGCTGTGCACACCCAGGCCGGCGCCAAACTTGGCCTGCTGCCCTGTTGGCAAAACGTGATTCGAACCGGCCATGTAGTCGCCCAAACTGACCGGCGAATACTTGCCAACGAAGATCGCTCCGGCGTTGGTGATGCTCGCGAGCACATCCTGAACATTCTCGGTGTGCAGTTCTAGGTGCTCGGTTGCGTAGTGGTTGGCAAACTCGATGCCTTCCGCGATGTCGTCGACCAAGACAATCGCCGATTGCTGACCCGAGAGAGCAGCCAAAACGCGATTGGTGTGAGCAGTGGCGGCGGCCACTGACGGCAAAATCGCTGCCACGGCCTCGGCCAGCGCAGGCGAATCGGTAACCAGCACCGATGCGGCGGCTTCGTCGTGTTCGGCCTGCGAAACCAGATCGTATGCGATCAGGCGCGCATCGGCACTCGCATCGGCAAGGATCAGGATCTCGGTGGTGCCGGCCTCGGAGTCGATGCCGATTTGACCTCGAAGCGCTCTCTTGGCGGCAGCGACATAGACGTTTCCTGGACCGGTGACCAGACTGACCGGTTCGAGGTCAACCTGAGGCAGGCCATACGCGAAGGCGGCGATTGCAGCCGGGCCACCCATGCAATAGACCGCCTCGACGCCGAGCAGAGCAGCGGTAGCCAGCACGGTTGGATGCGGACGACCACCGAAATCCTTTTGGGCCGGAGTTGCCACTGCAAGTCGAGGCACGCCGGCAACCTGAGCCGGAACCACATTCATGATCACGCTCGACGGATACACCGCCTTGCCACCAGGCACATAGAGGCCAACCGAATCGACCGGCTGCCAGCGCTGGTGCACACGGGCGCCCTCGGCCAGTTCAACGGTTACTTCGGTCGGCATGGTTGCCAGCGAGACGGCGCGCACGCGCGCAATGGCCGTCTCGATGGCCTTGCGCAACGAAGGGTCGAGTTCGGCTAGCGCCTTAGCGAGCTCGTTTGCCTCGACACGAATCGGGCGAGGATCTACGCCATCGCGTTCCACGGTAACGGCCACGATAGCTTCGGCGCCGCGATCGCGAACGTCGTCAAGCAGCGGGCGAATCGAATCGACCGCCATGGAGATATCGACTGCCGCACGCGGAACGAGCTCGTTTACGTTGCGCGAATTGAGCACCTGCCCACGCAAATCGAGCGTGCGAATCACAGAATCAAGACCCTGCTCGCTCTGACCCACAGAAACCACGGCTACTCCTTAGCAATCACCTTCAATTCTACGATTCGTAACAAATCGCCCATTTGGCGTGACTCGGATTCGAAGCAGGAGGCCGCGGCTAACCTTGAGAGTATGACCGAGTTCCAAAGCATCGAAACCGATTCAACCGAGGCCCTCAAGGCTGTCTTTCGTCGTCACGCCTCGGGCGTGGCCGTGATCACACTGGTGGGCACCGAAGGCCAGCCGGTCGGTTTTACGGCTACATCGGTCACTTCGCTTGGCTCGACTCCCCCGCTGGCCAGCTTCAACGTGGCAAGCGGTTCGAGCACCTGGCCCAACCTCTGTTCGGCCACTTACGTTGCGATTCACACCCTCGGCGCCGCGAACCTGGCGTTGGCCCAACGCATGGCAACCGATCACACCCAGCGTTTTGTGCCGCAGGACTGGCAGGTCGGCCCTCACGGTTTGCCGGTTTTTCCGGCTGCAACTGGCGTGCTGATTGCCAAGGTTCGCGAGATTCACAACGTCGAAAACAACGCGGTCGTGATTGTCGACGTCGAACAGGCACTGCTCGGCTCTGAAGACGACGCGTTGTTGTACCACCACCGCACCTATCTGTCGCCAGGCGCGGCGCTCAGCTAAACCGCTCTAAGGCAGGCAGGACCGAAGACCTGCTTGAGTTCGCCATATAGGTCGACGGTGATTTCTACGCGTTGTTCGACCGCAAACATGCGAACGCCGTCTGAATCAATCAACGCAACGTGAACCTCGGCATTGCCCGCGTGCACCTTAAGGATGCGGTCGAGCTCGCTCAGGTTTTCGCGCGTCATCTCGGCCTCGGTAAGCCGCAAAACCAACGGCCCGCTCGCCTCGCTGCCGGCCTCGAGGGTCTCGATCGAGTATGCGTGCAGGCTGATGCCGTCGTCGCGGCGTGAGACACGTCCACGAACGACGACCACCTGGTCAGCCTGCAGCTTAGGCGCATATTCCTGATAGGTCTTGCCCATGAGCATCACGGTCATCTCGCCTCCAAAGTCTTCGACCACGAGCGAGCCATAGGCATTGCCAGACTGCTTTGCTACACGGTGTTGCACCGACGTCAACAGGCCGGCAATGGTGATGGTTTCGCCATCTTTCAGGTTTTCGTTGGCCTGGATCTCGTCGATCGAGCTTTCGGCATAACGCATCAACTGCGCCTCGCGGCCGGCGAGCGGGTGATTGCTCACATACAGCCCCAGCATCTCGCGTTCGAGAGCCAGAAGTTCTTTTTGCGGCCACTCGACGCGATCCGGAATCGGTGCGTCGGCCACTCCGGCATCTTCGAACATGCCACCGAAGAGGTCCATCTGGCCAAGGGCCTCGCTCTTTTTCAGGCTGGCCTGCGATTCGACGGCGGTCTCGTGGATTTCGAGCAGCGCTCGACGCGTATTGCCGAACGAGTCGAAGGCGCCGGCCTTGATCAGACTCTCGACAACGCGCTTGCTGCACACGTGCGGCGGCACCTTGCGCAAGAAGTCATAGAACGAGGTGAATCGGCCCTTTTCTTCGCGAGCCTGCTTGATGCCCTCGACCACATTGAGGCCAACGTTGCGCACGGCGCCAAGACCGAATCGAATGTCGCCGCCAATCGCATTGAACGCGGCAATCGACTCGTTGACATCTGGCGGCAGAACACGAATATTCATGCGGCGGCATTCGCTCAAATACAGCCCGAGTTTGTCTTTCGAGTCACCAACCGAGGTCAGCAGTGCCGCCATGTATTCCGGCGCAAAGTTTGCCTTGAGGTATGCGGTCCAGTACGAAAGCACGCCATACGCTGCCGAGTGGGCACGGTTGAACGCATAGTCGGCAAACGGCAAGAGAGTGTCCCACAGCGCCTTGACGGCCTCGGGGCTGAATCCGTTGGCCTTCATGCCGCCCTCGAAGTCTTCGTACTGCTTGTCGAGCTCTTCCTTCTTCTTCTTGCCCATCGCGCGTCGCAGCACGTCTGCGCGGCCGAGCGAGAACCCTGCCACCTTCTGGGCGGCGGCCATTACCTGCTCCTGATAAACAATCAGGCCATAGGTCGGGTCGAGCACCTCGGCGAGCGCCTCGCTCAGCTCTGGGTGCACCGATTCGACCGCCTGTTCGCCATTCTTGCGAAGCGCGTAGTTGGTGTGCGAGTTCATGCCCATCGGGCCTGGGCGATACAAGGCAATGACGGCCGAGATGTGCTCAAACGCGGTCGGCTTTAGCATGCGCAACAGGCTGCGCATCGGGCCACCATCGAGCTGGAACACGCCTAGGGTGTCTCCGCGGCTCAACAGGTCGAAGGTTGGCTGATCCGAGTCGAGGTCTAGGTCTTCGAGCACGACGGTCTCGCCGCGGTTTGCCTTGATGTTGTCGAGGGCGTCGTCGAGGATTGTCAGGTTTCGCAGACCCAAGAAGTCCATCTTGAGCAGACCCAAATACTCACAAGGCGGCTGGTCGAACTGGGTGACGATGCCACCCTCGCTGTCGGCCTTCATGATCGGAATCACGTCGATCAGTGGCTTGGACGACATGATGACGCCGGCCGCGTGCACACCGGTCTGTCGCTTCAGATTCTCTAGGCCGAGCGCCAGTTCGAAAACCTTTTGCGAGTCTTCGTCGCCGGCGAGCAACTCACGGAAATCCTTGGCCTCGTTGAAGCGCTCGTTTGCCTTGCCGTCGACCTCGGCCTCGACCAGCTGAGTAAGCGTCATGTCGCGACCCATCACGGCACCAGGCATGGCCTTAGTGAGCTTTTCGCCGACCGAGAATGGCATGGCGAGCACGCGCGTCGCATCCTTGAGTGCCTGCTTTGCCTTGATGGTTCCGAAGGTCACAATCTGGGCAACGCGGTCGTCGCCATACTTGTCACTCACATAGCGAATCACCTCGGCGCGACGGCGGTCGTCAAAGTCGACATCGATATCTGGCATCGAGACACGGTCTGGGTTGAGGAATCGCTCGAAGATTAGGCCGTGGTGCACGGGGTCGAGCTCGGTGATGCCCAGCGCATACGCGACGATCGCACCGGCGGCCGAACCACGACCAGGGCCAACGCGAATGCCCTGCTCGCGAGCCCAACGGATGAAGTCGGCGACCACCAAGAAGTAACCAGGGAAGCCCATCTTTTTGATGACGCCGACCTCATAGGCAACCTGAGCGGCCTGGCGCTCCGGTATGCCCTGCGGGTAGCGACGAGCCATGCCGGCGGCAACCTCTTTTTCGAACCAAGAGTCTTCGGTTTCGCCCTCTGGAACCGGGAACTCCGGCATGAGGCGCTGGTCTTCTGCGAATGACACATCGCAGCGTTCGGCAATAAGCAAGGTGTTGTCGCAGGCCTCGGGATAGTCAGCAAACAGCGCACGCATCTGGGCCGGCGACTTCAGATAGAACTCTTGACCGTCGAACTTGAACCGATCAGGATCGAGCAGGGTGGCCTTCGACTGCACGCATAGCAGCGCCTCGTGCGCTGTTGCATCGTGTGCGTGCGTGTAGTGCAGGTCGTTGGTGGCAACCAGCGGAATATCCAGCTTCTTGGCCAGGTCGATCAACTCGTTCATGGTGCGACGCTCGATCTCGATGCCGTGATCCATGATCTCGGCAAAGAAGTTCTCTTTGCCAAAGATCTCGCGGAACTCGCCAGCCGCCTTGTATGCCTCTTCGTATTGCCCCAGGCGAAGACGCGTCTGCACCTCGCCACCGACACAACCGGTGGTGGCAATGATGCCCTTTGAATAGCGCTGCAACAGCTCGCGGTCCATGCGCGGCTTGAAATACATGCCTTCGAGATAGCTGTATGAGCTCAGCTTGAAGAGGTTGTACATGCCCTCGGTCGACTGCGCGAGCATGGTCATGTGCGTGTAGGCACCGCCACCGCCCACGTCGTCTTTGTCGGTGCCGTCGCCAAAGTAGTGACGCGAGCGGTCGCCTCGCGCGCTGCCCGGGGTGATGTATGCCTCGATGCCGATGATCGGCTTTACGCCGGCGGCCTTGGCGGTCTTGTAAAACTCGAACGCGCCGTGGTTATTGCCGTGGTCTGTGATCGCGATTGCCGGCATGCCAAGGTCGGCGGCCTGCTTGATGAGCGGTTTGATGCGCGCGGCGCCATCCAACATCGAAAATTCGGTGTGCACGTGCAGGTGCACGAAGGAGTCGCTCTTAGTCATGGCAACCTCCTTCTTTTGGCGAGCGTTAAGACTAAACCCGCTGGGTTCACTGACCCCGCAGGACCGCGAGGGCGTGTTCTAGATCGGCTGGGTAATCGCTGGTGAATTCGACCTGCTCACCCGAGGTAGGGTGCTCGAAACTGAGCCTGACCGCGTGCAGCCACTGCCGGTCGAGGCCCACTCGGGCCGCGAGCTTTGGATCGGCGCCATACATGGTGTCGCCGACTAGCGGATGCCTGAACGCGCTGAAGTGCACACGAATCTGATGGGTGCGACCGGTTTCGAGAATTACCTCGACGAGTGTCGCCGCCGGAAAAGCCTCGAGCGTCGAATAGTGCGTGACCGACGGCTTGCCGCCCTGCATGACCGCGAACTTGAATTCGGCCTTTGGGTGACGACCGATTGGCGCATCGAAGGTGCCCTCGAATGGATCAGGATGCCCCTGCACCACCGCGTTGTAGACCTTATGCACGGCTCGATCGCGAAACGCCTGCTTGAGACGCGAATAGGCAATCTCGGTCTTGGCCAAGGTCATGAGGCCACTCGTACCAACATCGAGTCGCTGCACGATGCCCTGACGCTCGTGCGCGCCAGAGGTGGTCAGCTGGATTCCGTGGGCAAGCAGTGCGCCGCCGACAGTAGGGCCGCTCCAACCGACAGACGGATGCGCCGCGACGCCAGCAGGTTTATCGACGACCACGATGTCGGCATCTTCGTAAACGATTTTGAAGCCGGGCACCTCGACAGCCACGATTTCGAGTTGGTTTTTGGGCTTTGGCATGCCGACCTCGAGCAGATTGCCCGGCGTGATTCGATCCGACTTGCCCAGAGTTCGACCGTCAAGAGAAACGAGGCCATCGGCACACATGTCGGCAACCACCGCACGCGAAAGGCCGGTCAGCTTTGCGATGGCGGCATCGGCGCGTTCACCGACCAGCCCATCGGGAACCGGAAAATAGCGGGTCTCGGTCATTTGCCGATTTTGTTGCCGCGCAGCACTCGAATCACGGTCAAGATTGCGACCGTCACGATTGCCATATCGGCCAAATTGAAGATCGGAAAGTTGAACGGAATTTGCAGGTAGTCGACGACCTGACCGCGACCAAAGCCAGGCTCTCGAATCAGTCGATCGACCAGATTGCCGACCATGCCGCCAAGCGCAACACCACCCATGACCGACCACGAGCGAGTCTCAAGCCTTGGCAGATACCAGAGCAGGCCGAGACTGGCGAGGGTCGAGATGATGGCGAAGATCCAGGTTTGGCCATAGCCAATCGAGAACGCCGCCGAGTCGTTGTAGGTCAAATAGAGTCGCACAACGCCGCCGATGAAATCGACCGACTCGTGTGGCTTGAGGCTCGCGATCAGGAGGTCTTTAACCAGCTGATCGACCGCGACAATCGCCGCCGCTATTGCGACGGCCATCCACTTCAGGCGACCGCCACGAACTGTGGCCAAGGCTTAGTCTTCGTCGTCGGCGTCGAAGGCCGTCGGCTGGGTCTGGGTCCAGCCGGTGAAGCCACCGAATGGGTTGGTTGCGCCGGTTGAGCCGCCCGAGACGATGACCGGCGACACCGGAGCCGCAGGGGCCACCGGTTCAGCGGGCGTCGCCAACGGATTCGACTGAGTGAAGGTCGCAAAGCCAGCGGTGCCGAGCGCAGGCTTGGCCGAGACGCCCTCGGTTGGTGCCATATCTGACGCCGCGAGCTCAGACAACTGACCCTCGATGAAGTTCTTGAGGCGAGCACGGTATTCGCGCTCGGTGCTGCGCAGTTCTTGAATGGTGTGCTCGATCAGCGCCTTCTCTTGTTCGAGTCGGCTCATGTCGGCACGGTGCTGCGCCTCTGCCTCGCGAACGATGCGGGCCGCGGTCGCGTGACCCTCGGCGATGAGTGCATCGCGCTTGGCCAGACCCTCGCGAACGTGCTCTTCATGCAGTTTGCGGGCCAGCTGCAGCAGGTTGTTGGTGTTGTTGCTGTCGAGGCTCGATGGATCCTGGGTTGCCTCTGGGAAAGCCGAAGGAACGCTCGGCAGAATCGGGCTGAGGCCGGTCGCCGGGGTCAGGCCACCGATCGAGGCGATGCCAGCGATTCCGGTGGCAGGAGTGCTTGGGTTGAGCTGTTCGGCCATGCCGGCACCCGAGCGCTGGAGCTCGGCGATGCGTGCGTCGGCTGCAAGCAGGCGCTGACGCAGGTCTTCGTTCTCTTCGGTCAGACGTCGAAGCTCGACGACGATCTCATCCAGAAAGTCATCGACCTCGTCTTGGTCGTAGCCCTCACGGAACTTGGTTGGCTGAAACCGCTTATTGACTACGTCCTCTGGAGTCAAAGGCATGAGCAGTCCTCCTGAATGAATGGGATGCGCCTTGGGCGCGCTCGTTCCAACTTACCAAACCGCACGGCGGCAATTGTCGGCCGCGGAGGTTTGTTGTGAATAGCCAGCCGTTTTATGGCAAGAACTGGGTCAGATTGCGCAGGACCAGCACGATGAACAGCAACACCGTCCATGACAGGTCGAACACGATGGCGCCCGCTCGAACCGGCTTGATGATGCGTCGAAGTGCCTTGAGCGGCGGATCGGTGATCGTATAGAGCGACTCGACCAGCACCAAGAGCAGGCCACGTGGTCGCCATCCGCGATTAATCGAACGCACCAACTCGAACACGAATCGTGCCATCAGGGCATAGAAGTATGCATTAAGCGCCCAGTAAGCGATCAGGCGAAGCATGAAAACACCGAGTTTCGGTTAGGGCTGCTCGGCAACCCTTAGCGAGCAGGGTTGATGATGAGACCGTCGCCGACGGCCTCGAACTCGTCGTCGTCGTTGTTGGTCTCGATGCCGGCCGGAGCCAACAGGAACACCTTTGGGGTGACGCGCTGAAGCTCGCCCATGAGTGCATCGCGCAGGCCGAGCATGTAGTCGAGCAGGCGACGGGCGTCTGGGTCTGACATTTCGGCCATGTTGACGATCACCGAGATGCCATCGCGGTAGAGCGATGCGATCTCAGGAGCCGACTGGTATGAGGTGGCGTCGATTGTGTGAATCGCACCGGCCGGGTCTTGCGAGCGGCGACGGATAGGCGAAACCGGGCGAGGCGCTGCAGGCGAACCAGCCACTGGGCGCACTGGCGCTGCCTCTTCGTGACCGCCCTTGCCCCAGCCAAAGAAGTTCATTCCCTGCGAGAAGATGTTGCTCATTTTTGCCTCCTAGTCACGGCTTCGCTCGCGCGAAAAGTGTGCTTTGAAAAAAGAATATGGTCAGTAGGCGCGTTTGCCCGTGATTGCCGTGCCGATGCGCAGGTGTGTCGCTCCGTGGGCGATTGCCAGTTCGAAGTCTTGCGACATTCCCGCCGAAATCCACTTGGCCTCGGGTGCAACCCTTTGCAACTGTTGGCTGGCGGTTCGGATGCGTTCGAACTCGCTCGCCGGGTCGGCCTCCAGGCCTGCGACGCCCATGACGCCCTTAAGGTTGAGCCACCGAGCGGCCAGCACCTGTTCGGCGAATGGCAGCAGCTCGACGGGGCGGATGCCGCCACGACCCGGGTCGTCGGTGAGGTTGAGTTCGATGAAGACATCCAGCGGTTGTTCGCGACGCTCGGTCTGTTTGATCAGCTCGGTAAGCAGCGACTGGCGGTCAAGGGAGTGCAGTACCGACGAGTAGTCGAGCATCGAACGCACCTTGTTGCTTTGCAACTGCCCGACGAAGTGCCAGCGGTGTTCGACGACTGAGTTGGCCCGCACCTCGACGGCCTTTGGCGCGGCCTCCTGGTCGCGGTTTTCGCCGAAGTCTCGGGCGCCAAGTTCGAGCAGTTCGAGAACCAGACTCGCGGGGTGATTCTTGGTGACAACCACGAGGGTGATGTCGTCGTGGTCGCGGCCCGCGGCGATAGTTGCAGCCCGGATAGCACTAAGGGCACCTGCGTAGCGCTCGGCTAGCGTGGTGCCCTCAGTCATTTGAATCTGGTGTTTGTTTCCCGAAGGGTTTACTTCAGGAAGTCGGGAATGTCGAGGTCGTCGCCATAGCCACCGTCGGCGGCCTGTGGAACGCGGTCCATCGACTCGTGACCAACGATGGTGTTGAAGATCGCGGTGTTGGTGTTCTCGGCGTCGCTGGCAACCGGGGTCGCACCGGCAAGTGCCCAGTGTTCGCCCTTCGATGACTCGACCGAGTCGCCCTCGGTTGCTGCTACGGGAGCAGCGGCAACAGGCGAGGCCGCCGGAGCGGCCACAGGTGCGCCTGCGAACGCGCTGCCGAAGGTGTTGCGACGCAGTGGGTTTGGTGCACCGTTCTCAAAGCCGGCCGCGATCACGGTCACGGCAACCTCGTCGCCGAGCGAGTCGTCGAGAGTCAGACCGAAGATGATGTTGGCATCCTTGCTGACGACCTCTTGAACGAGCTTCGCGGCTGCGCTGACCTCTGGAAGGGTGATGTCGTTGCCACCCTGAACCAGCAGCAGCACGCCTAGCGCACCCTCGATGCTCGCCTCGAGCATCTGGTTCGAGATTGCCATTTCGGCGGCGCGAACTGCGCGGTCTTCGCCCTTGGCACGACCGATGCCCATGAGAGCGGTGCCCGAACCCTTGAGCACCGACTTGACGTCGGCAAAGTCGAGGTTGATCAGGCCTGGGTTGGTGATCAGGTCGGTGATGCCCTGAACGCCGGCGCGCAGAACGTTGTCGGCCTGACGGAATGCGTCGGCAAACGGAATGTTGGTGGCGTTGATGTCGAACAGGCGGTCGTTAGGAACGACGATCAGTGCGTCGACCTCGCCGCGAAGAACGTCGATGCCCTTTGAGGCCTGCTCGATGCGACGACGGTTTTCGAAGCTGAACGGGCGAGTGACCACACCTACGGTGAGTGCACCGAGGCTCTTGGCGATGCGTGCGACGACCGGTGCAGCTCCGGTGCCAGTGCCGCCACCCTCACCTGCGGCGACAAAGACCATGTCGGCGCCGGCCAGGACCTGCTCGATTTCTTCGGCGTGCTCTTCGGCGGCACGACGGCCAACCTCAGGGTCGGCGCCTGCACCCAGACCGCGGGTCGATTCGCGACCGATGTCGAGCTTTACGTGTGCGTCGCTAAGCAGCAGCTGCTGTGCGTCGGTGTTGATGGCAACAAACTCGACGCCACGAAGGCCTGCCTCGAGCATGCGATTGACGGCGTTGACGCCACCACCGCCGACTCCGACGACCTTGATAACTGCGATTTCGCTCGCGTTGTGTGCCACTTTTGCCTCCGCTGCTAGAGAAGTTTTTCGGTTCCGCAAACCCTCAACCTCTGCCTGAGGCTTAGTGTTTATGCGGATTATTTGATTGCGCCACGAAGTTACGCGCCCCCAATGGCGAACCACGGTAAGCGCTCGGGCGTGTCGCGATAACTGTCAGGTGATTAGTAGCGAACGACAGGCGCGGTCGGCGAAGACACGTCGAAGGTCACGCGCTCGGACTTCTTATAGTTGCGCAGCAGGGCCGCCAAAACCTTTGACTTGAGCGCCGAGCTCGAGGCGTCTCCCCACACGATCTTCTGCCCGGCGTTGCCGCGCAGCTGCATGGTCACGTTGTCTTTGGTCTTGGCGTCGATCGATGCAACGCGCGGCAGCAACGATGCGGGCAGGGCGAGGAGCACATCCATTGCGAGCTTGTATTGCGCGCTGCTCGACGGGTCACCATTGATGGTCAGGGTCGGATAGGCATCGTTCGAACCGGCTACGCCAACCTTGACGCCGGCCGGGTCAAAGAGATAGTTCGTATTGCCAACGTTGACGATGCAGATGGGCGTGCGTTCGGTGATTCGAATCACCAACGTGTGTGGCGGGCGACTGGTGACCGCAAAGCTTTCGATGAGCGGGTATGGCCTAAGCGCGTCGCCGATCTTGCTTGACTGAACCATTGGCAACGGAACGCCGAGCTGGCCCTTAAGCGCGCCCTGGATTTGGCTGACCTTGAGTCGCGAAAGGCCAACCACACGAATTTGTTCGACGGCAAGCATGGGCGTATACATCGAGGCGAGCATTAGCAGGATTAGCGCCAGGAACGCACCGACCACGCTCGACAAAATTGCCCTGCGACGGCGGCTGTAGGCACGAAAACGCGCGGCCTCTGGCGAAAGGCGCTCAAAGACCTTGCGCCGCGGCGTCGATGTTGCCGAGGCGGACGGCCTGACCCGACTGGCCGACTTGGTCGCCTTAGCGCGTTTGACAGGCTTGGCAGGCTTGGCAGCTCGCTGTGACTTTCCGGGCGCCGAATCGGGCTTGCGGCGCGATGACAACGATGTAACCGAGGCCAGAATCTTGCCGGTTTCGTTAAGGCTGCGTCGCTCGGCCGAGCTGCTTTGCAACTGCTTTGCCGAACCCGAGTCACTCTTGCCGCGTGCGCCAGAGCGCGACGCCGGCCTATTGCCGTCGCCGAGGCGTGATTCTGGGCGCTTCAATCGAAATTCCTAGTGCTTGAGTGCCTCGAGCAGCTGCGGCACCATTCGGTATACATCGCCGCAACCCATCGTGATGATGAAGTCGCCCTCGACCGCGAGACTCGCGGCCACCGCCGGCGCGTCGTCCCATTCAGGCACATAGTGAACCCGCGCCTGATCGGCGAATGCGTTGCTGACCAGTGCGCCGGTGACGCCAGGCTCTGGATCCTCGCGAGCGGCATAGATGTCGAGCACGACAACCTGGTCGCTTGCGGCCAAGGCCTCGGCAAATTCCTTGGCCATCAGACGAGTGCGGCTATAGAGGTGCGGCTGAAAAACGGTGATCAACTTGCCGTCGCCAACCACGGCACGCGCCGCCTTTAGAGCCGCGGCAACCTCGGTTGGGTGGTGAGCAAAATCGTCATAGACGCATACGCCTCGCTCGGTGCCGTGCAACTCAAATCGACGTTCGGTGCCGCCAAAACCGGTGATTCCGGCGAGGGCCGCGGCCGGGTCGTGACCCAAACCGACCAAGACAGCAAAGGCGCCTGCTGCGTTGATGGCGTTGTGCTCGCCAGGAACGGTTAACTGCGCAGCAAGGGTTTGCCCCTCGTATTCGAGCTCGAAACCGACCCGTGCACCGCTGGCGTCAACGTTCTTCAGGCGAACCGTGGCGTCATCGGCAAATCCGAAACTAAGGATGCGCTTATCGCGCAACAGGCCGGCTACGCGCTGCGCGCCAGGGTCATCCGAGCTGATCGCAACAAACTCGCGAGCACCCTGAGCAAAGCGCGCAAACTCGGCCTCGAAGGCCTCCTCTGACCCGTAGTGATCGAGGTGATCGGCGTCTACGTTGGTGATCAACGCGACGGCGGTGTCGTAGTGCAAAAAGCTGCCGTCGGACTCGTCGGCCTCGATCACGAACAGCTCGCCGCTACCCGCGGCAGACGACGCCCCAATCGAGGCAATCACGCCGCCGTTGACGAAGCTTGGGTCTTCGCCCATTGCCAGCAGCGAGGTGATGATCATGCCGGTGCTGGTGGTCTTGCCGTGGGCGCCGGCGACCGCGATTACGCGCTTCTTGCCGGTCAGGTATGCCAGTGCCATCGAGCGGTGCAGCACCGGGATGCCGCGTTCGAGGGCCAGCAGATACTCGGGGTTGGTTGGCCACAGCGCCGAGGTCACCACGACGGTGTCTGGATTGCCAAGATTGGCCGCATCGTGACCAATGTAGATGGTGGCGCCCATGTCGCGCAGTGCCTTCACGTTCGAGGTGTCACGAAGGTCGCTGCCGGTGACCTTGTGGCCCATGCCGATCAGCATCGCGGCGATGCCGCTCATGCCCGACCCGCCGATGCCCACAAAGTGCACCGTGCCCAGGTCTGCTGGCACCGGAACCGAAAAATCAGGCTTAATCATGTTGCTTCCTCAAGCTGCGTGGGAACATCCCAACTGTAGGTGGCGTGGCGCTAGTTGCTTGCTCGCAACACACCCTTGGTCAGGGCGAGCAGGCGTGCGGTGCCGTCGGTGATTCCGTGGTCGGCCGCCGCCTGAGCCATGCGCGCCATTGCTCGCGAATCAGAAACCAGCGGCACGAGGTTGGCCCTCACCCAATTGGCATCAAAGGTTGCGTCGTCGACCAAGACGCCACCGCCGGCGGCAACCAAGTCGGCCACGTTGAAGCGTTGTTCGCCATTGCCAACCGCATATGGCACATAGACCGCAGGCAAGCCCACGGCCGCGAATTCACTGACCGTGGATGCGCCTGCGCGCGACACGGCAAAGTCGGCCGCGGCGATTGCCTGATCCATGCGGTCGCAATAGGCCAGGCGCTTGTAGTTGGGGCTGTCGATTGGTTCGAGCTCGCTTCGCCCGCCAACGATGTGCAATACCTGGATGCCCGCGGCGTCGAGCACCGAGCGCGTGGCTTCAATCGCATCGTTGATTCGCTTGGCACCCAGAGAGCCACCCGTGACCAGGAGCAACGCTCCCGCGGCGTCGAAACCAAAGTGGGCTCGGGCCTGGGCGCGCAATAGGTCACGCTCTGTCGAACCCGATGGCGTCGCCGCCAACTGCTCGATCTCGCGGCGCAACGGCATTCCCGTGTGCACGGCGTTTGGCAACGGAGTATTCGCAAACGCGACGGCCGTGGCAGCCGAATACTTTGCGCCGAGTTTGTTGGCAAACCCTGGCAAGGCGTTAGCCTCGTGCACCACAATCGGAATGCCGGCTCGTTTTGCCGCGACATACGCCGGCGCACTCGCATAACCGCCGAAGCCAACCACAACGTCGACCTGGTTTTCGACGATGAAGCGGCGCACTCGGCGAACCGCCGCCGCAAACCGGAACGGAAAGGTCAGGGCGTATTTTCCTGGGCGACGAGGAAAGGGCAGCTTGGCAACGGTGATCAGCTCATAGCCACGCTCGGGCACCAGCGTCGACTCGAGTCCCTCGGCAGTGCCCAAAGCCCATACGCGATTTTCGGCCGAATCGGCCTTGATGGCATCGGCCAATGCCAGCAACGGATTCACGTGACCGGCAGTGCCGCCACCGGCGAGCAAAAAGTTGGTCATCGGCCACGCACCCGTCGAGTGCCAGCGGCGGCGCCAACCGGGCCGCGACGCTTTGGCGTGATGCCACCCTCGTAACCAAGGTGGTTGTCGCGTTCAACGGCGAGCACGATGCCAATGGCGCCCAGGATCGCCACCATCGAGGTGCCACCCATCGAAATCAGCGGGAGCGGAACACCCAACACCGGCAGCAGGTCGAGCACAACCGCAATGTTGACTGCGGCCTGTGCCGAAATCCAGATGGCCACACCGAACACGAAATACTTTGCGAACAGATCCTGGGTTCGGGTCGCGATGCGAATCAGCAAGACGGTCATCATGACGAATAACGCAACAACGACCAGGCAGAACACCAGGCCGAGTTCTTCGCCGATGATGGCAAAAATGAAGTCGTTTTGAACCTCGGGGATCCACGACCACTTCATCTTCGAGCCGCCAAGGCCAACGCCGGTCAGGCGGCCGGCAGCGAGCGCCCATACGCCGTGATCTTGCTGCCAGTTGTAGTCCATTGGGTCTGGTGCGTTCGGGTGCAACCAGGCATTGATTCGGGCGAGTCGAGTCGAACCGGGCGTGGCAATAAGAATGATCCAAACGCCAATCGCACCCGTGAGCAGCGTGCCCCAAAGCAGCTTGCGCGGCAGGCCGGCAAGGGCCGAAACACCGATGTAGGCAATCATGATGATCAGCGCGGTGCCGAGGTCTTTCTCGACGATGATGGCCAACAACGGCACTGCGACGCGCATCAGAGCGTAGATCCAGGTATGCGAAAAATCGAGGTCGCGACGGTTCTGCGAGATCAGGCTGGCTAGCCCAAGCAGCAGCACGATCTTGAGCAACTCACTCGGCTGCAGACTGAATGGGCCGATCGCAATCCAGTTCTTGTTTCCGTTGACGTTCTTGCCAATGAAAATGAGCGCGAACTGCAAACCGGTGAAGATCAACCAGAGCGGCATCACAAAGCGTTCCCACCAGTGAACCTTAATTAGCGAGGCAACCGTTAGACCGATGACACCGAGCAGCACGAAGAATGATTGCTTGCCGAGCGATGCACCCCAGGCATCGTGAGCCGCGATGAGGTCGACATACGACGCGCTAAACACCATGGTCAGGCCGAGCACGACCAGCACGCCAGTCACACCGAGCAGCAGGTGAAAGTCGCGGGATTGCCCCGTGAAAGCCGTGCGCACGTTGCGTGCGATGAACTCGGCGATTCGCTCTGTCGCAGAGGGCTGCGCGGCCTGATTCGATCGGCGCTGATACGCCTGTTGTCTAGCCATTGCTATGCTCCCCCGGCGTCGCTTCGGTCGATGATTGGTCGGTCGCTGCTAGCCCGAGTGCCGCGCGAACGGCAACGGCAAACTGCGCGCCGCGATCGGCGTAATCCTTGAATTGGTCCATCGATGCAGCGGCAGGCGCAAGCAGCACGGTGTCGCCAGCCTTGGCGAGCTCGAGCGCATGCTCGACGACCTTGGTCATTACGGCAGTCGGTGCATCGACCTCGCGCAGCGCAACCTGCGGCGCGACTCGAGCGAAGGCCTCAAGCAGAGGCCCGCGGTCGGCGCCAATCACGATTGCACCGGCGAGTTTCGACGCGAAACGCTCGATCAGCGGCGAGATGTCGACACCCTTGAGCAGCCCGCCCACGACCCAAACGACTCGATCGAACGAGGCCAGCGAGGCCGCGGCCGCGTGCGGATTGGTCGCCTTTGAGTCGTCGAACCAATCGATTCCGTTAGCAGCCGCCACCAACTCGATGCGGTGGGCATCCAGGCGAAAATCGCGAATCGCGTCGCGGATGGCCTCGGCACCGATACCGAGCGAGCGAGCAAGCGCGGCGGCGGCGGCAACGTTCGCCAACAGGTGCGGGGTGATCACGCCGATCTGAGCGATATCGTCGAGCGTCGCCAGCTCTTGCGCGGTCTTGTCGCGCTCCTCGATGAATGCGCGGTCGCAAAGGATGTCCTCGACGTAGCCAACCTCGCTGCGGCGAGGTGCACCCAACGTAAAACCTATCGCTCGCGCCCCCTCGACCACATCGGCCTCTTCGACCATGTGCATCGTGGCCTCGTCGGCAACGTTATAGACGCATGCCAACCGGGTGTTGTTGAAGACCTTGCCCTTGACTCGCGCATACTCTTCGAAGCTGCCGTGCCAGTCGATGTGATCGTCGGCCAGGTTAAGCACCGCGGCGCTGGCCGGGCTGATTGCATCGTGCAGGTAGTGCAGCTGAAAGCTACTGAGCTCAACAACGAAAAGGTCGAAACCGTCTGGGTCGCGAATCGCATCGAGGATCGGCGTGCCGATATTGCCGCAGGCGATCGAGCGCAAACCGGCTCGATTCGCGATGGCCTCGACCAGCTGCACGGTCGTGGTCTTGCCGTTGGTGCCGGTGATCATGACCCACTCGGCCACCCGCGAAGTCTTGTCGCGCAGGCGCCAGGCCAGATCGATGTCGACCCAGATTGGAACGTCGTTTTCGGCGGCCCACTGCAGGAGTGCCGCATCGGGACGAACGCCAGGCGACGTGACGATCAACTCAGGCTGTAGGTCAATCACGGCCTGTGGAACCCCGCGCGCCGCGTCGCCGGTGACGTGTGGCACTGCAATCACATCGAGAATGTCGAGCAGATCAGCGTCGGCCTTCTCGGCGACGACAAGTGCGTTAGCGCCGAGCTCGGCGAGCGTGTCGGCAACAGAAAAACCGGTGACACCTAGACCAAATACGACAACGCGAAGGCCCCGCCACTCCGAGTGCCAACTGGTCAGATTGTCTAGGCGAGACATGCCTAGCCGTAGATCCATTCAACATAGAACAGGCCGATGCCACTCAAGACGCACAGGCCGGCAATGATCCAGAAGCGAACCACTACGGTCACCTCGGCCCATCCCTTTAGTTCGAAGTGGTGGTGCAACGGCGACATCAAGAAAACTCGACGCCCCTGGCCATACATCTTCTTGGTGATCTTGAAGAACACGCGCTGAATCACGACCGAACCCGTGACGATCACGAATAGACCGCCGATAGGAATCAGCAGCAGTTCGGTGCGAGCAAGGATCGCAAGTGCCGCAAGAGCGCCACCCAAACCGAGCGCGCCGGTGTCGCCCATGATGATCTGTGCCGGCGAGGTGTTCCACCACAAGAAGCCGGCGAGCGAACCAACGATCGCCGAGGCCACCACGGCAAGATCGAGCGGGTCGCTGGTTACGTAGCAGCTCGAGACGTGTTCGGTGATAGTGCCGCAGGCCTGATTGAACTTCCAGAATCCGATGACGGCGAACGCGCCGAACGACATGATGCTCGAACCGGTCGCGAGGCCGTCCAGGCCATCGGCGATGTTGACACCGTTTGAGGTGCTAACCACCAGGGTTGCGATCCAGAGGATCAGCAGAGCGAGTCCGACGACGCCACCCAACACCATGAAGTCGATGTTGAGGTCGCGAAACAGCGAGACCTTTGTTGATAGCGGGCTCTCGCCGTTTGAGTCTTTGACATTGAGTGCTAGCGCGATAAACACGCCGGCAATCAGCAACTGGCCAGCAATCTTTTGCCAGCCGCCAAGCCCGAGGCTGCGCTGCTTGTGGGTCTTGATGTAGTCGTCGATAAAACCGACGGCGCCAAGCCCAACCAGCATGAAAAGCACGAGCAGCGCCGACGGAGTTGGAGCCTCAAAATTGGCAATCTTGCTCACGAAATAGCCGGTTACGGCCGCGATGATGAACACCACGCCGCCCATGGTGGGCGTGCCGTGCTTGACCTGGTGGCTCTGCGGGCCGTCTTCGCGAATGAACTGACCCCAGCGCAGACGACGGAACAGCCAGATGAATGCTGGCGTGCCCAACAGGGTGAAGGCCATCGAAATGCCTCCGGCAAGGAGCAATGCTCTCATTAGTGGACCTCCGCCTGAATCTCGCCGCTCAGTGCGTCGCCGAGGTGACGCAGATTTGCCGACTTCGAAGACTTAACTAGAACGATATCGCCTGGTCGCAGCATCTCTTGGATGCGGGCTAGCGCGTCACTTGGTTCGTCGAAAAACTCGCTCTCGCCGTCCCATGAGCCCTCCATCATGGCGCCTAGGTGAACAAGTTTTGCCCGCTCGCCGACAACGATTAGCTGGTCGATGTTTAGCCGAACCACGATTCGCCCAATGGCGTCGTGTTCCTCGCGCGAAAACTGCCCCAACTCGGCCATTTCGCCAAGCACGGCAATCGTGCGTCGACCCGTCTTGCCCAGTTGAGCAAGGGTCTGCAGCGCCGCCTTGGTTGAATCTGGGCTGGCGTTGTATGCGTCGTTGATGATGGTCACGCCATCGGCACGATGCGTCACCTGCATGCGCCAACGCTCGGCCAGCGGCATCGCCTCTAGGGCGGCGATTGCCGCATCGAGCGGCACGTCGAGCTCTCGGGCAACCGCCAGGCTGGCCAGCGCGTTCATGACGTGATGTTCGCCCAGGATTCGCAGAGTCACGCGGCGCATGGCCTCGCCTGCAACGACCAAATCGAACGATGTGCCATCGATCGTCAAAGCGATGTTCTCGGCACGCAAATCGGCCTCGGCGGCGGTGCCGAACCAAACCTTGCGATTGGCCGAACCCTCGGCCATTTCGCGCACCCAGCCGTCGTCGGCGTTGAGAACCGCAACCGCATCCTCGTCGAGTTCATGCAACAACTCGGCCTTGATTGCCGCAGTGGTCTCGATGCCGCCAAATTCGCCAACGTGGGCTAGACCCACCTTGAGTTCGACAGCGATGTTTGGTCGTGCGATCTCGGCCAAGTAGGCAATGCTGCCAACGCCACCGGCCCCCATCTCGGCCACCAAAAAACGCGTTTCGGTGGTGCAGCGCAACATCGAATAGGGCGCACCAACCTCGTTGTTGTATGACTCAATCGGGGCGATGGTTTCGCCGGCGGTCGACAGAATCTCGCGCAGCATGTTCTTGGTGGTGGTCTTGCCGTTAGAACCGGTTATGCCGATCACGCGCAGGTTTCCGGCCGCCTTGAGCTCGGCGAGCACATGCTTGGCCAGGCGCCCCAGCGCGAGCACGGCATCGCCAACCTGAATTTGCGCCAGCTCGTCGTCGACCGGATGCTCGACGATTGCCGCTACTGCACCGCCAAGACGCGCGGCCGCCACGAAGTTGTGCCCGTCGGTGTGCTCGCCGGGCTTGGCAACGAACAAGGAACCTGCCGCGATTAGGCGGGAATCAGTTTCTACTGAACCGGTCACTTCGATGCCTGCGGCACTGGTGTCAAGTAGGCGCCCGTCGATCGCCTTGGCGATCTCGGCGAGGGTCATTCGAATCATTGCCAACCAAACTCTGCGAGTGCCGCGCGCGCTTCGGCACGGGCCGAATACGGTGTGCGAACGCCCTCGATATCGCGGTAATCCTGATGCCCGGGGCCGGCCCAAAGGATTGAATCGCCGGGCACGGCTAGGCTAACGGCCACGCGAATGGCGGCCTCCGGCGGACTAACCTCGTGAACCTCGAGGCTGGGGCGGTGTGCTCGCGCCGCATCAACGAGGGTCTTTCGAATCGAGGCAGGGTCTTCGAATCGTGGGTGGTGATCGGTGATTACCAAAATGTCGCAACCGTCGGCAGCAACCTGCGACATTGCCGGGCGCTTGGTCGCGTCGCGATCGCCATCTGCGCCGAACAACATGATTACCTTGCCTGGCGTAACGTGACGCACGGCTGCCAGGGTGTTCAAGAACGCATCCGGCGAGTGGCCAAAGTCTACGAACACGGCAGGGCCATCGCCCACGCTCACGTTTTCGGTGCGGCCTGGCAGGTAAGCAACGATTCCCTCGCACACCGCGGCAGCAACCTGTTGAGCCGACCAACCCGCCTGCATCAGCATCACCATGGCAAGGCCGGCATTGGCCGCCATGTGAGCACCGATCACTGGCACGGTCGATTGAATGCTCAAGGTCTTTTCGCGATTGACCAGGCCGAATCGAGTGTGGCGCGGGGTCTCTTCGAGAACCGAGACCACCCAGTCGGGGTTGAGTTCGGGATTGGCGGCGATTGACGTGTCGAGCGCAATAGTGACGACAGGAATCTTGGCGAGGGC
>Ga0228700_1000530_pt1 | contig 33923 bp, 35 predicted proteins | sample McNCre317_Aug_MG_FD_178019 | JGI IMG/M metagenome (GOLD analysis project Ga0228700, IMG submission 178019) | Freshwater microbial communities from McNutts Creek, Athens, Georgia, United States - 3-17_Aug_MG | ecosystem: Environmental > Aquatic > Freshwater > Creek | place: USA: Georgia...
GAAAAGCAATGATTGCGTGTTGCGCTTTGGGCGCTTGTCTTTGTTGAATTTCTTGAATGTGGCCATGATCTGGGCCTCCTATGAAATTTGCTGAAAATCTTGAATGTGAAAAACGACGTTTTTGCTTTGACGAGGCGAAGCCAAAAAGCCATTGAACTGCCACAGACTACCTAGGGGAAGTTGAGCGATGCGCTCAGCCAGAGAACCTAAGGCGACTGCTTTCACGCTTGCTTTGACTTGCCGCTTTTGCCCTGCTTCTTGAACGTCAGACTCGTGATCGAGCCTCAGATCAATCGCGGGTAAACCTGCGGGGGTGTATCGCATGGCCGAAGCCTCGACGACACAAGCACTCAAAACAACGTGGTTCAAACCTTGTCAAATAGCAGCAATTAGGCCGCGAACTCAGCTTGCTGGTTCTTGCGAGCCTCTTCGCGCTCAACTGTCTTCATCATGATAGAAGGCGTTGTTTCAGCCTTTTTACGCAAGACGGTCAGGTGACGCAACACAGCATCGTTGAACTTGAACGCGTGTTCGAGTTCAGACATCACAGCTTGGCTAGCTTCGATGTTCAGGCAAATGTAGTGGGCTTTGGCAAGCTTGTTGATCATGTAGGCCAACTGGCGGCGACCCCAGTCTTCCGTACGATGAATAGCACCACCACCAGCGGTGATCATGCCTTTGTAACGCTCCAGCATCGCTGGAACTTGCTCGCTTTGATCCGGATGGATCAACAAAATGATTTCGTAATGACGCATGGACACTCCTTGTGGATATGAAGCTGCTCGCGGCGTCTGACGCGGAAGCAGCAAGGGAAAAGCCCACGATTATAGTCAATTTCTGATACCGGAAAGCCTGCTACCCATAAATCCAAACAATAAGCCAATAGGAACACCGAAAACGCCAGAGCAAACAGGGTCTAACCCCAACCACAAAGTCTCAGAGGCTTGCAAATGCAAACGCATCTGAACCCAAGGATGGTTGGCAGCGATGTAATACAAACTCACAGTTAAGCCTGACACCATGGCCAACAAGGCCCCCACCCGATTCATGCCACGCCAATAAATGCCCAATAGGAGCACAGGAAAAAATGTGGATGCAGCCAACGAAAAGGCACAGGTGACCCAAAACAAAATACTCACAGGTCGATTGGTAGCAAACCAAGCCGCCAACAAAGCAACGACCATCAACAAAATTTTGGACAACATGACACGACGCAAAGGCGGCGCATCAGGCGCAGCCGTCTGAAAATACAAGTCTTGCGCCAGCGCGTTAGAAATGGTCAACAGCAGCCCATCTGCTGTTGACAGCGCCGCAGCAAGTGCACCAGCGGCCAAGAGCCCCGTAAAAACGGACGAAATGTGCGTCATTTCAGGCACACCCAAAACCAAGTAATCGTTAAATAAACGGATATCGGCAAACTGCACAATGCCGTCTTGGTTGTAATCCTGAATACTCAATAGGGCCAGCTTACGCAACTTCAAACGATCCGCCCAATCGGGCAACTGGTCTAAGTGCGAACCGACCAATTCGTTCAGCACAAATGATTTCAACAACACCGCCAATGCGGAAGCACACAAATACACCAATACGATGATGCCCAAAGCCCAAACGACAGAGCGTTCAGCATCTGCAGGGGTTGCCGTGGTGTAAGAGCGAACCAAGATATGGGGCAAAGCGGCCGTACCGAGCATCAAGCAAAACACCAACGCCAAGCTGTTAAACAGCCCTTGATTCCAGCCGCTCAAAGAAGGCACTTGAAAACCCACGGGTCGATAAATCGCTTGTGCCAAGACCTCACGCTCGGCTTGCCATGCGCTGACCAGACGATCAACCGATGTCTCTCGCCATGCAGGATTGGCTTCTAATTTTTGTATGTCACGCAAAGGCGCATTTTCAGCCTTGGCTCGCGCGACCTGACGTGTAATCGTTTGACGTTCCACATCGCGTGCGTACAAAGGCTCAGCAATTTTCACGTCCAAATTGCTCATGCGCAAACTGATGACATCGCGTGTGGCCAACTCGGCAGGGTCTGCTTCAATTTGTTTGGCGCGCGCTTGAATTTGCGGCAAAGACTGTGCGGCAGCCACCGTCACAAACGGATGGCCTTGCGTTTTGAATGACACGGCCATACTCAAAACGACCATGGACACCACGATCACCACACATTGAACGCCCTGTGTCCAAGTCACGGCACGCATGCCGCCCAAAAAAGAACACAACAAAACGCCACCCAGCGCCAAGAACACACCCAATTCAAAAGTCAGACCCGAAAGCATCGAGGCGACCAATCCAATGCCATAAATTTGAGCCACCAAATAAATGCTGGAGCACAAGATCGCCCCCCAAGCCGCTAGCCAGCGAACTGCTGCGCTGTCAAAACGACGGCCTAAGAAGTCAGGAATGGTGATGGATTGAGAGAGATTGAGCTTGGCCGCAAATAAAAAGCCAAGCAAACAAAACCCCCCCGTCCAACCCAGTAAATAAGCTAGGCCTCCTGGGTGCTGTCCATCGCCGACAAAACCATCTGACAGCAACAACCCCGTCAGACCTATGAAAGAGGCTGCAGAAATCCAGTCAGCAGCCGTGGCCATGCCATTCAAAGGCGCGCTGATGTTGCGCCCAGCCACAAAATATTCTTCAGAAATCGTGGTGCGGCAAAACATCCCAATCAACGCGTAACCGATGATGGACACCACCAAAAAGAAACCGTTGACAACCGCTCTTGGTACACCCGCCAAATCAGCTAACAGCAGCAAAAGCGTCAGCAAGACCAAGCCTGCAAAACTGACCAGCAACAGCGGCCAAGGCCAAGATTTAAACCGCATCATCATCCGTATGCGTGCTTTGCGTGCCCCAGCATGCCAGCAGGAAATAAAGAACGGGAACAGCTTGCGCCACACATAAAAAATGCAACAACGTCGCATCAGGCCAAAGCCAAGCAAGTCCTAAAGAACCGACTGTCAAACCCACCAACCCCACTACCCCCCACAACGACCGAGCAGGCAAAGCCGTCACGTCAATCGCGGGAGATGCCTCAGGAACTGAGGCTGTAGGGGGCAGTTGCATCAAGGCTGATTACTTAGCCAATGACTTCCATGTGTCAATCACGCTATCTGGGTTGAGCGAAATCGAGCTAATGCCCTCATCGGCCAACCAATGCGCGAAGTCAGGGTGATCGCTAGGGCCTTGACCACAGATGCCAACGTATTTGCCTTGTGCTTTACAAGCCGCAATCGCTTTGCTCAGCAAGGCTTTCACGGCAGGATCACGTTCGTCAAAGTCTGCGGCTAACAACTCCAAACCAGAGTCACGATCCAGACCCAAAGTGAGTTGAGTCAAGTCGTTCGAGCCGATGGAGAAACCGTCGAAGAACTTCAAGAAGTCGTCAGCGAGGATGGCGTTGCTAGGCACTTCGCACATCATGATGACTTTGAGGTCATTCACACCGCGCTTCAAGCCGTGCTCAGCCAACAAATTGGTCACACGTTCGGCTTGGCCCAAAGTACGCACGAATGGGACCATGACTTGCACGTTGGTCAAACCCATGTCTTCGCGCACGCGACGCATCGCTTCGCACTCCATCGCGAACGCTTCGCCGAAGTCTTCGCTGATGTAGCGCGCCGCACCACGGAAGCCCAACATTGGGTTTTCTTCCTCGGGTTCGTAGCGGCTGCCACCAATGAGTTTGCGGTATTCGTTCGACTTGAAGTCCGACATACGCACGATCACTGGTTTTGGATAGAACGCAGCAGCAATAGTGGCAATGCCTTCGGCCACTTTGTCTACATAGAAAGCACGTGGGGAAGCATGACCACGGGCCACAGACTCTACAGCCTTCTTCAAATCAGCATCCACATTGGGGTAGTCCAAGATGGCCTTGGGGTGCACACCAATGTTGTTGTTGATGATGAACTCCAAACGAGCCAAACCCACACCTTCGTTGGGCAATTGACAGAAATCAAACGCCAACTGTGGATTACCCACGTTCATCATGATCTTGGTGTTGATCTTGGGCATCTCGCCGCGTTGCACTTCAGTCACTTCGGTTTCGAGCAAGCCATCGTAAATCATGCCGGTGTCGCCTTCCGAGCAGCTCACGGTCACCAGCGTGCCGTCTTTCAGACGCTCAGTGGCATCACCGCAACCCACCACCGCAGGAATACCCAATTCGCGCGCAATGATCGCAGCATGGCACGTGCGACCACCACGGTTGGTCACGATGGCGCTGGCGCGCTTCATCACAGGCTCCCAGTTGGGATCGGTCATGTCGGTCACCAATACATCGCCGGGCTGAACTTTGTCCATCTCGCTGATGTTGTGGACCAGACGCACAGGACCGGTGCCGATCTTTTGACCAATCGCACGACCTTCAGCCAACACGGTGCTGTGACCTTTGAGTTTGTAGCGGAACTCTGACTGACCTTTGGCTTGGCTCTTCACAGTTTCTGGACGCGCTTGCAAGATGTACAGCTGACCGTCTGTGCCGTCTTTGCCCCATTCGATGTCCATCGGACGCCCGTAGTGAGCCTCAATCACCATCGCATATTTAGCCAATTGCTCAACATCAGCATCGGTCAACGAGTAACGGTTACGCAGTTCTGTAGGCACATCGGTGGTCTTGACCAATTTTCCTGTGGCTTTTTTCTCTTCTGCTGTAGAGAATTCCATTTGCAAAAGTTTGGAGCCCAAGTTACGGCGAATCACCGCACGCTTGCCCGCTTGCAACGTTGGCTTGTGCACGTAGAACTCATCGGGGTTCACCGCGCCTTGCACGACGGTCTCGCCGAGGCCGTAGCTCGAGGTGATGAACACCACATCTTCAAAGCCAGACTCAGTGTCGATGGTGAACATCACACCCGCAGCGCCCAAGTCAGAGCGCACCATGCGTTGCACGCCCGCAGACAAAGCCACATCGGCGTGGGCAAAGCCCTTGTGCACGCGATAGCTGATGGCGCGGTCGTTGTACAGCGAAGCAAAGACCTCTTTCATTTTGTGCAGCACTTCGTCAATGCCATGCACGTTCAAAAAGGTTTCTTGCTGACCGGCAAAAGAAGCGTCTGGCAAATCTTCGGCCGTAGCCGATGAGCGCACAGCAAACGTAGCAGCGGCATTGCCTTCAGACAACGTCGCAAAGGCTTCAGCAATGGCTTGTTGCAGATCGGCGGGGAAAGGTTGTGCTTCCACCATGGCGCGGATTTCTGCGCCAGCTTCAGCCAAAGCACGCACATCTTCTGTGTCGAGTGCATCCAAACGCGCGTTGATTTTGTCTACCAAACCGTCGTAAGCCAAGAACTCACGAAAGGCGTGGGCTGTGGTCGCAAAGCCAGTGGGCACGCGAACACCCGTGGGAAGCTGGGAAATCATTTCACCGAGGCTGGCGTTTTTACCGCCAACAGCTTCGACGTCAGTCATTCGAAGTTTTTCAAAAGGAACCACCAAGGCGGTTGGGCTGAAAAGTGCAGTCATAGACAAGCTCCAAAAGTTAAAACGGGGTGGCCATGCAGCGCGGCGACTTAGGTGTTTTTTGAATGGGTCGAAAGTCTGCTTGGCGAAATTCGGATAATGCTGCATTGTAGGTGGCCGACAAGACCCCTCCCTAGCCAAAACCTGTCTTTTTGGCATTACCCACTTTGAAAGTTTTTCATGCCTAACCCCACCGTTTTCTTTGTGTCTGACGGCACCGGTATCACCGCAGAAACCTTTGGTAACGCGATCTTGGCGCAGTTTGAGGTTAAATTCCGCCACATCCGAATCCCCTTTGTGGACTCGGTCGACAAAGCGCACCAAGCCGTACGCCAAATCAACCATACAGGTGAAATCGAGGGGCGTAAGCCTATTGTGTTCACCACTTTGGTGAACATGGAGGTTTTGAGCGTCATTCAAGAAGGCTGCAAGGGCAAAAGCATGTTGATGGACATGTTTGGCACTTTCGTTAACCCGCTGGAACAAGAGTTGGGCATCAAGTCCAACCACCGGGTTGGCCGCTTCTCAGACCCCAGCAAGAGCAAGGAATACCACGACCGCATTGAAGCGATCAATTTCAGCTTGGCACACGATGACGGTCAACTGAACCGCGATTTAGAGTCTTCGGATGTGATTTTGGTAGGGGTAAGCCGCAGCGGCAAAACGCCGACCAGCCTCTACTTGGCCATGCAACATGGCCTCAAAGCCTCAAATTACCCACTCATTCCAGAGGATTTTGAGCGCCGACAGCTCCCACCTGCCCTGATGGCTCACAAAAAGAAACTGTTTGGTTTAACCATTCAACCTGAGCGTTTGAGCGAAATCCGAAACGAACGCCGCCCCAACTCAAAATACGCCAGCTTGCAAAATTGCCGCCATGAAGTGGCTGAGGCCGAAGCCATGATGCGTCGCGCAGGCATTCGCTGGCTGTCTACCACCAACAAGAGCATTGAAGAAATCGCCACCACCATCTTGCAAGAAATCAATCCTGAACGTCTGATTTACTAAAACCAAGCGCCTACAAAAAAGGCCCCGCAGTTGCAAGAACTGCGGGGCCTTTTGATTTGCGAAATCGCTTTGGTTTACAGACCGATTGCAGCGATGCCCGCCTTAGCAATTTGCGCGTCTTCGTTGGACTTCACACCGCTCACACCCACGGCCCCCAAGCATTGACCATCTTTGATGATTGGCACACCACCTTCGAGCATGCCTTTGATTTCAGGAGCGCTCAAGAAAGACGTGCGGCCACCGTTGATGACATCTTCATACACCTTGCTTTCACGACGGCCCAATGCCGCTGTATGTGCTTTAGCCGGGGCGATGTGGGAGGAAATAGGCGCAGCACCATCCAAACGCTGGAGCGACAACAAGTGACCGCCGTCGTCCACGATGGCGATGGTCACAGGCCAGTTGTTTTTCAAAGCTTCCGCTTCAGCGGCTGCGGCAATGGCTTTGACGTCTGCGGATTCGAGAAAGTGTTTGGTTTTCATGGGGAAAAGTTTGAAAAGTAAGAAACCAAGAAGCATACTGGCTTCACGCCGCTCACTGCCCTACTCAAACGCAAAAGAAACCTCAAGAAAAGTAAGCGATAAAACCGCAGCTCTTGAAACCTCTAAAATTTGCCTCATCTGAATCATCAGGTTTTATCTGGAGAAGCTCAACATGAATGACAACATTCAAACCGTCAACTACTACGCCCTGCCCGCACAAGAGCGCAATCGCGTAGTACGCAACACATATTGGCTCCTCGCCATCAGCATGCTACCGACCGTCTTAGGCGCGTGGGTGGGTGTGAGCACCGGCATCAGCTACGCCATCTCTGGCGTGATGGGCATGGTCTTGATGATGGCCGGCGCATTCGGTTTCATCTATGCCATTGAACGCACCAAAGAAAGTGCAACGGGTGTGTACGTGTTGCTGGGCTTCACCTTCTTCATGGGCCTCATGCTGTCTCGCATGATTGCCATGGTTTTGGGTTTTAAAAACGGCGCTGAATTGGTCATGACGGCATTTGCGGGTACTGCTGGCGTGTTCTTCGTCATGGCCAGCGTGGCCTCTGTCATCAAACGCGACTTGTCGGGCATGGGCAAATGGCTCATGGTCGGTGCGGTGGTTTTGATGGTGGGCAGCATCATCAACGTGTTTGTCGGCTCATCTGCTGGCATGATGGTGATTTCCATGTTGTCCATGGCCATCTTCAGCGCGTTCATGCTCTACGACTTGAAGCAAGTCATGGATGGCGGCGAAACCAACTACATCAGCGCCACACTGACCTTGTATTTGGATGTGATCAACGTGTTTCAAAGCCTGTTGTCACTGCTCGGCATCTTTGGTGGCGAACGCGAATAAGCGCTGCGTTTATGCCAATAAAAAAAGGGACCGTGAGGTCCCTTTTTTACGTCTGTACTTGTTAAACCAAATCAAACACGGCCATGCTCTCCACATGTGCGGTGTGCGGAAACATGTTCACCGCACCAGCAAACGACATGCGGTAGCCTGCTGAGTTGACCAAGACGCCAGCATCACGCGCCAAAGTCGCTGGGTTACAACTGACATACACAATGCGCTTAGGTGGTGTCCAGCCTTGACGCAATTCAGGTTGTTGATGCAACTCCGCCAAAGCCTGAGCCAGAGAGAACGCGCCTTCACGCGGAGGGTCGACCAGCCACTTGTCTGCTGATCCATCTTGGCGCAACAGTTCTGGCGTCATTTCAAACAAATTACGCGCCACAAAACGCGTAGGGGCCAAAGGTTGGTCACGATTGGCTTGGTTGAACGCATAATTTTCGCCTGAGCGAACCACCAAAGTTTCGCTACCTTCAATGCCCAAGACCTCACAGGCAAGCGTGGCCAGCGGCAAAGTGAAATTACCCAAACCACAGAACCAATCAATCACGCGTTCATGCGGCTGCACGTCAAGCAAACGCAAGGCACGCGTGACCAACACACGGTTGATGTGTGGATTCACCTGCGTAAAGTCTGTCGGTTTGAACGGCATGGTGATGCCGAACTCAGGTAAACCATACGACAGCTGTTCGCCCAAAGCGCCCTCCATCAAACGTACCGTATCCGGTCCTTTGGACTGCAACCACCATTGCACGTTGTATTTGTCGGCAAAGCTCCGCAAGGCAGACCTATCGTTCGGGCTCAACGGCTCCATGTGGCGGAGCACCAAAGCTGTCACGTGATCGCCACAGGCCAGCTCAATTTGCGGCAACGTCTCACGGGCATCCATGCTGCCAATCAGTTGGCGCAGTGGCATGAGCATGGCATCGACGTGCGGCGGCAAGATGGGGCACTGACGCATGTCAGCCACATACCGGCTCTTGCGCTCATGGAAGCCAACCAACACTTCGCCCTTTTTCACGACGTAGCGCACCGACAAACGGGCACGGTAGCGGTATCCCCAAGCGGGGCCTTGAATAGGACGCAAGACCGTTTCGGGTTTGACCTTGCCTAGATGCCAAAGGTTGTCTTCCAACGCACGTTGCTTGACTGCAATTTGCGCTGAAGCATCAAGATGCTGCATCTTGCACCCGCCGCAAGACCCAGCGTGTAACCCAAAGTGAGGGCAGCCAGGCGTCACACGTTGGGATGATTCATGCAGCACTTCGAGCAGTGAGGCTTTTTCCCAGTTGTCTTTTTTGCGATGCACATTGGCACGCACCACCTCGAAAGGCAATGCACCATCCACAAATACCACTTTGCCATCAGAACGGTGTGCCACACCCTGCGCTTCAAGGTCCATCGATTCGATGGTCAGCGCGTTATCAGGCCATTTTTTTTCAGTCGCGATCTCAGTCATCAATTGCCTGGCAAATATTTAGCAGGATCAACCGGCTTGCCCTGACGGCGGATTTCAAAATGCAACTTCACTTGGTCAGCATCGCTGTTGCCCATCTCTGCAATCTTTTGACCACGTTTGATGGTTTGGTCTTCTTTCACCAACAACGTTTGGTTGTGCGCATAAGCCGTTAAATACGTGTTGTTGTGCTTCAAGATGATGAGGTTGCCATAGCCGCGCAAACCCGAGCCGGCGTACACCACACGGCCATCCGCAGCCGCCAAAACGGGGTCGCCCACCTTGCCAGCGATGTCCAAGCCTTTGTTTTTGGATTCATCAAAGCCAGAAATCAAATTGCCACGTACAGGCCACTGGAAATTCAGTGCGTCGTCCGCAGCATCTGTTGTTGCTTTCGCTGGAGCTGGAGCGGGAGCTGGTGCCGGCGTAGGCACCACAGCAGGTGGTGTCGCGGAACGCACAACCGCCGTTTCAGGCTGAGGAGGTGCCACGCGCAACACTTGACCCGTTTCAATCAGATTGGGGTTCTCCAACTTGTTCCAGCGAATGATGTCGCGCCAGCTTTGGCCATTGTCCATACCAATGCGAATCAAGGTATCGCCAGGCTTGACGGTGTAATAACCGGGCTTGCCGGCATTTTCAGCACCGGGTAATACGCGTGCGGTGCTACCAACGGAATGGTCATCCACAGGCGCAAGGCGGCCTTTGTTCGCGCAACCCGACAGCGCAGCAGCTGTCACAAGGGCGGCAAGACCCCACATTCCGACACGAGACATTCTGATTTCTCCCTCTTCAAGCAATGCCTGATTTTAGAGGTACAAAGTTCACGGCTTCGAGCAGCGTCTGTTGTAAACCTAGCGGTGTTTTGTCAATCACCACCAACGCTTGTTGGCCGCTACGGGTATGGGTTGGTGCAACCAATCGCCCCCCCATTGCCAGTTGATCAATCCAAGCCTGTGGCACGTTCTCGCCACCCGCCGCAGAAATGATGGCGCTGTAAGGCGCACCTTGCGCATAACCCAACATGCCATCTCCAAAAATGAGGTGCACATTGGGCAAACGCATGGGACGCAAGTTCTCACGCGCTTTGTCATGCAAGCCTCGCAAACGCTCAATGCTGTACACCTCACGCGCCACGCACGACAACACCGCCGCCTGATAACCACAACCTGTACCAATCTCCAACACGCGGCCCATTAGGCGCTCGCCTTGCAGGCCTGGGGCTTCACGCAACAACGCAATCATGCGTGCCACCACGTTGGGCTTAGAAATGGTTTGACCTAAACCAATCGGCAAGCTCGTGTCCTCATAGGCTTGGTTAACCAAAGCACTGTCCACAAATTTGTGACGCTCAACACGGCCCATGGCTTCGAGCACGACGGCATCATCGATACCCTGCTCTGTTAGCTTTTGCACCATACGCGCACGAATGGCCGAGGAATCCAAACCTACGCCCGTTGGGCTGACGATGCTGATGGATTTCTGACGCACTGACGACGGCGGCATCACCACACGCGTCGCTCCGAGTAATGTCTTTGGTGCGGCTTTGGGCAGCGCGGAATCTAAACGCGCAGGAAAACTCGGGCGCTGCTTCATGCCTGCAGCCCACCCAAACGTTGCGTCCAATCGGGCAAGCTGGCGTGCTCCGTCAAGTCCACGTGCAGCGGCGTGACAGACATGTGGCCTTCAAAGGTGGCGTGAAAGTCGGTGCCATCACTGTCATCTTTGGCGGGGCCAGCACTGCCAATCCAATACATGGTTTCACCACGCGGACTGGTTTGTGTGATCACCCGTTCTGCGGAGTGACGACGCCCCAAACGCGTGACACGCAAGGGTTTGACGTGCTCAAAGGGTTGACAAGGAATATTCACATTCAGCAGCCAAGGTGCGCTGTTCATTTGCCCTTGAGCCATCATCTGCTGCACCAACTCACGCGCCTTGGCCGCCGCAGCATCGATGTGGGCCCACCCTCGCTCGACTTGCGAGAAAGCGATGGCAGGCACACCAAACAAATAGCCTTCCATCGCAGCGCCAACGGTGCCCGAATAAATCGTATCGTCACCCATGTTGGCACCGTTGTTGATCCCAGACACCACAAGATCAGGTGTGTAGTCGAGCAAGCCTGTTAAAGCAATGTGCACACAGTCTGCTGGCGTGCCATTGACGTAACGAAAACCATTGCTCGCTTGGTTCACATACAGCGGTGAATGCAAGGTCAAGGCATTGGACTTGGCGCTGTTGTTGTGTTCTGGCGCGACAACTTCCACGCGTCCCAAGTCTTTGAGTGCTTCATACAAGGCCACAAGGCCTGGGGCTTGAAAGCCATCGTCGTTAGAAATCAGAATATTCATGATGCCTTAGGGTTGCACGTGAATTGTAGGTTTTGACGGCGACCGTGGTCTGGCTAAGGGCTTGTACGCATCACACCGTAAGTCAACATCAACAACGTACCGGTGAGCAAGGCTGGCACTAATCGACGTTGGGGATGCGACACCATGACACCTAGACTGAGTGCACAAATCAACACGCGCAGGCCAAGAGGTACGGTGGCCAACAAACCTAAGGGCATCAAAATCATACGAACCGTGAGCGCCGCCACCATGGCGTAAGTCACCGCAGAGAGCCAGCGAAACACTTCACTGTCTTGGTTGATATGCCCCGACAGTTTCACGCCTGCCGCACGACAAATATAGGTGCCAACACACGCCGCGCTCAACGCAAGCCAAGTGCCCCACCCTTGCATATCGGCGTTCATGTTTGCACCTCTGTGGGACGAGGCCGCAACCAACGACGGTCGGCGAGGTATGCCAAAGTGCCCGCCACCAGCCCTGTCAATAGCAAACTGCTGTCCGGATCCAACACATAAAAAATGGGACCAAACAAGCAACCCAATCCAATCGCGATCCGATTGATCCACGGTTTGACATCGGTAAATGTGAGCAAAAAGAACAAGGGATTGATGAACACCAAGCCCAATGTCACCGCTGAGGGAACCCAACCCGCCACAAAGTAGCCCAGCACTGTGCCGATTGGAGAAATCAACCAACATGGCAATGCCAATCCCATGAAATACGCCAAACGATGCTTGGGCGCCATTTTGGGAAATTCACGCATGGAAACGGCCCAAGCCGTCATCGCCAGCACATGCACCCAAACGTACAGAAATGGGTTCCGATCACGGCGATGCAGCTGAGGGAACAGTGTCACGACCATGGTGACAAAACGCGTGGATGTCAGAGTCACGGCAAACCCAATGGCCAACCATGAGGAGCCTGAAATGAGCATCTCAAGCATCACCACTTGACCGGGTAGCGCAAACATCAGCAAGCTGGTGAGGCCAGTGATCCAAGCATCGAAACCATGGGTGCGTCCCATGGCACCAAAGCCGATCATGCCTGCAAACAAAACTAAGACGGGTGCGCCTAAGGCATCATGGATGCCGCGCCAAAAGGCCTCGCGCCGATTGGCAAATCGATTCAGAGTCACAGCTCAGAACCGATTATTTTTGATTCATATTGCCTTTGAATTTACCGCCGCGTTGGATCTCCAACTCGTGGTATTCCAAGGTACCAGACACTTTGCCTGTGCTGTGAATCAACAAATGATCTTTGCACACGATGTCTTCATTCAATTCACCGTGGACATCAATTTCACGTGCACGCACAGTGCCAGTGACCTGCCCTTTGGTGCCAATCAACAAATCGTCAGCGATCAATTCGCCAGTGACGTTGCCGTTGATGATCACTTTTCCAGGCGCTGAGATAGAGCCATTGAAAGTGACGCCCTCGCCAATCACGAGGTTGTTGTTGGTGGGGTTGATATCGGCCATGCGCATCTCCTTAGATGCGACGATCATACCTAAGCAAATATTGACTGCCCTTCGCGCCAAAGTAGCTAAGTCCCCCAAGCATCAAAGCGGTCATGAGTTGCAACCCATCAAGAGGCGTCAAACCTAGCGAAGCAGCAAACCAAGGCACATAGACCCCCAACATCACCACAACGATAGCACCCAAGATGACCCACAAAGCAACCGGATTTTGAACCTGTAAAGACTGTAAAAACGACCCCGCCTGCACGCGATTCACAAGAATCAGCATCGCATTCGACACCACCAAGGTCACGAGCACCATCGCGCGCTGCACCTCAAGCTCAAACGCCAAAGCGAAACTGTATGTGACACCCATGGCCGCTAGCACACTGAACCCCTGAAGGGAGGATGAAAGTATCTGCCTAAACCCAAAGATAGAGGCGTGTGTGTCACGTGGAGGGCGCTGCATAACGTTCGCTTCCTCTGGCTCATTTTCAAATGCAATCGAGCAAGAAGGATCAATGATCAACTCCAACAAAGCCACATGCAGAGGCATCAGCAGTGGTGGCAAGGCAAACATCATGGGTAGCAAAGCCAGCCCTGCAATCGGGATATGAATGGCAAAGATATACGCCATGGATTTTTGAAGATTGCCAAAAATCCTCCGTCCCAAGCGTATGCCTTTGACGATCGAAGCAAAGTTATCGTCAACCAGCACCAAAGACGATGCTTCCCGCGCCACGTCGGTTCCTCTTGCCCCCATGGCGATGCCCACATGTGCAGCTCTGAGTGCAGGCGCATCGTTCACCCCATCCCCCGTCATGGCCACCACCTCACCATTGCGTTTGAGCGCTTGCACGATGCGTAACTTTTGATGCGGCGAAATACGGGCACATACGCTGACAGTTTGAAGGCGGCTACATAAGGTGTCATCTGACAGGGCATCAATGCCATCCCCCGTCAAAGTATCACCGTCCCGCAAACCCGCCTGATTGGCGATGACACGGGCGGTTTGGGGATAGTCCCCCGTGATCATGATGACTTTGATTTTGGCGGAATGACACTCCGCAATCGCCTGCGGAATTTCGGGACGCAACGGATCACTCAAACCGATCAAGCCTAGCCAGACGAAATCAAAATCGTGCGCCGAACTCGGCCATGCAGTGCCCTCAAACGTGCTTTGGGCGACGGCCAACACACGCAAGCCATCTGAGGCCATGGCGTGAACCACGTCAAGCCATTGGCTACGCATCGCTTCAGGCATGTGACACAAACTCATCACCGCTTCAGGCGCACCTTTGGCAGAAACGATATGCGCCTCATCTTCACTGGCTTGCCACACGTGTGACATGGCGCGCAAGGCAGGAGTCAAAGCATAGGTGTGCACCAAATCCCAATCGCGATGCAAATGCTCAGTCTCCCTCAGCAACGCATCTCCTAGCTCATGAAAGGCAAGCTCCATCGGATCAAAAGGTTGTGGCGCACTTGCCAAAATCGCATGCTCGACCAAACCGTGAAACGCATCTGGCAACGACTCACCGTTCATCTCAAACACCGTTGGGTTAGAGGCATTGCCCACAGCCAAAGCCGCGACCTTCATGCGGTTTTGCGTCAAGGTGCCAGTTTTATCTGTACACAACACCGTTGTGGCGCCTAAGGTTTCAATCGCGTTCAGTCGTCGAGTCAACACCCCCTGCTGAGCCAAGCGACGCGCCCCCAGAGCAGGAAACACCGCCAACACCACGGGATACTCCTCAGGCAAGAGGGCCATTGCCAAGACAATGCCCGACAGCAATGCGGACAGCCAAGCGCCATCGCGCAGCCCAAGCGTCAGGATCATGAATATGCACAGAGCCAAAGTCACCCATGCCAAGACCTTGACCAACTGAGTGGTTTGTTTTTGCAAGGGCGTTAAGGTCGTTTCAATTTGGTTCAACGACTGCCCAATACGCCCGATTTGGCTGCGCATTCCCGTGGCTGTAACGCGCGCCACACCTTGCCCACGAACCACAAAAGTTCCGGCAAAGACAGCAGCCAAGTCCTCCCCACCAGGCTGCTGAGTCTGCACCAAAGCAGTGTCAAAGTTCGCATGCTGCTTGGTCACAGCAATCGACTCCCCCGTCAGCATGGATTCGTCCACTTGCAGTTGGTCTGTCTGGAGCAACCAAGCATCTGCAGCGATCCGATCACCCTCTGAAATGAAAAGCAAATCGCCGAATACAACCTCAGCCGAGGGAACTTTGATGAGCGCACCATCACGCATCACTTGGGCATAAGGTTGACTCAATTCGCGTAAAGCATCGATGGCCGCCTCTGATTTGCCTTCTTGGTAAAAAGTCAAACCAATCACAGCCAGCACGAATACATCCAGCGTGATGGCCTCCGTCAAATCGCCCAACAACAAATAAATCACCGCCGCCAGCACGAGCAAGGCGAACATGGGCTCAAGGAACAACGCCCATAAACGGCGGATGATTGAACGGCGCTGCGTTTCTTCTAACGCATTGGGGCCATCGCGTAACAGTTGTTGTTTGGCTTGTTCAGCGGTCAAGCCTGTGAGGGACTGCGTCATGCTTCATGCCCAAGGCGTTGCACCGTCAATCAACCATTGATGAGCGTAATTTTTAGTTTTCATGGCACATGACTTTTAAAGTACTGAGTGGGCTTAATCTACTGCCATGTCATGTGTGATGTCTATGACCTACATCACACGCCGATGCCATGAGAGGCTGATTTCAAATTCATTTGTCGAATATGATCTAAAAGCAAAACGTCAAAACAACAGAAAACACGAGTACACCGTTCCTCCTATGCCCCGACTTCAACTAGGCGCTTCGCTCTCAGAAAAGTTAGCCGAAGCATTGGAAACAAGCATTCGCGAAGGAAAACTCAAAACCGGTGAAAAACTTCCGACTGAAAATGCCTTGGTCGAAAAGTACGGCGTCAGCCGCACTGTGGTACGCGAAGCATTCTCTCGGCTCAAAACATTGGGGCTGATTGAAACGCGTCAAGGCTCGGGGGCTTTCGTCAAGGCACATCCTCATACTGAGACCGTCAAGCTCAAGCTCAAACCCGATGGGTCGGTCGATGCTGTTTTGAAAGTCGTAGAAGTACGCCGAGCACTTGAAGCCGAATCCGCAGCCCTCGCTGCAGAGCGTCGAACAACCAAGTCACTTCAAAAAATCAAACAGGCCATGCGGGCGCTAGACAAAGCGGTTGCAAATGGCGGTGACGGCGTCAGCGAGGATGTCGCTTTCCACGCGGCCATTGCACAGGCGGCAAACAACCCGTTTCTCTTAGACACACTGTCATACCTGAACCAATTTTTAGAAAACGCCACGCGCGTGACACGTGCCAACGAAGCCACACGCACAGATTTAGAAGATGCGGTACGCAACGAGCATGAGGCGATTTTGCAGGCGATTGAAGCAGGCGATGTCAAAGCAGCGCGACAGGCAGGCACAAAACACATGCTGAATGCAGCCAAACGGATTGGCAACGCCGATCCCATTTTCTGGACCTCTCAAGGGCGCGCGCTCGCGAACCGTTTGCGTACCGACTTAAAAGATACGCAACCCATCCAACAACATAAAAAAAGCAAAATCTAAACCGCATTCCTCAAGGGTTATTCCTAGTCAACGGCATAAATTAGTCCCAGATAATTTGTCATACAACCAGACAGCATTGCTGCTGAATTGGTTGTTGCTCTTAACTATCAGGAGACAAGATGTCAAGGACTTTCATTAGCAAAAAATGGGTGACCGCCCTCGCCGCCACTGCCGCTTTTGCCGCATTCCCCACGCAAGCTCAAACCGTACTCAAAATTGGTCACGTGCTGGCCAAAGGCTCTCACTATGACGTGGGTGCCAACGTGTTTTGCGAAAACATTGAAAAAAATACCCAAGGTCGTTACAAGTGCCAGGTGTATCCAGCCAGCGCGTTAGGCGGCGAGCGCGAAGAAATTGAAGCGGTGCAAATCGGCACACAAGACTTTGTCATCACCTCCACAGGCCCCGTAGGCAACTTCGTTCCTGAAATGAAGATTGTGGACGTCCCATTTTTGTTTCGTGACTATGACCACGCGCGCAAAGTCTTGGATGGCAAGATTGGTCAAGACATGCTGGCCAAATTCAGTAACCACGGCTTAGTCGCTTTGGCTTGGAGCGAAAACGGCTTCCGTCACATGACCAACAACAAGCGTGCCATCGTCAGCGCCAGTGATGCCAGTGGCTTGAAGATGCGCACCATGGAAAACAAAGTGCACATGGAAGGCTATCGCGCCTTCGGTATTCAACCTACACCTATGGCCTTCCCCGAAGTCTTTGGCGCTTTGCAACAAGGTGTCGTGGATGGACAAGAAAATCCGATCCCCGTGATCTTGGCCTCTAAGTTTTCACAAGTACAAAAACATTTGTCACTCACGGGGCATGTGTACTCACCTGCACTGATCATCACATCGCCACGGGTGATGAACAAGCTCAGCGATGCTGACAAGAAAGTGTTCATGGATGCAGCGACAAAGAGTGTTGCCGCGACACGTAAAAAAGTGAACGACGACGAAGCCAACGGCATTGCCCAGCTCGAACGCGAAGGCATGCAAGTGGTGAAGAAGGTCAACAGCGCCAGCTTCAACGACGCACTCAAAGGCCCCTATGCCAGCTACGCCAAAGAATTTGGCGCAGACAAGATTGCAGCCATTCAAGCTGTGAAGTAATCGGAATTTCGTTCACCCCTCAACAAGCCGGTTCTCTGGCTTGTTGAACATGGGATTCATCTATGAAATCTTTCGAAAAATATTTAATGATCGCCAACCGTGGCGTTTTGATCGTCTTGCTTGCAGCCATGGCGGTGATCATTTTTGCGAACGTGGTGTTGCGTTACAGCACCAGTCAATCCATCGAATGGGCCGAAGAAGTTGCCCGCTACTTGATGGTGTGGCTGACATTTCTAGGTGCAGGCCCCGTGCTGCGTTACGGCGGGCACATTGCTGTCGAGAACCTACAAGACAGCCTTCCCATTTTTTGGGCGCGCGCCGTTCGCGTTTTGATTGCACTGATGCTGACAGGCTTCTTTATCTTCATCATTTGGTATGGCGTGATTTATATGGATCGCGTGCAGTTCCAAATGACACCCACTACACAAATTTCCATGTCGTGGGTCTACGCATCCATGCCTGTGGGCGGCGCATTGCTACTCGCTCATTGGTTACTCATTGTTCGCGACTATGTGCTCACGCGTACATTCGCTTCCGATTCACATTTCGACGCTAACGCAAGCGCATCACTATGAGTCTCAGCTTAATCCTACTTCTCAGCTGCTGCTTCTACTTGGCCATTGGTCTACCTGTAGCATTTGCATTGGGGTTTTCCACGCTCACGGCCTTGGTGTTCGGCGCAGACTTTCCGCTGTTCGTCTTGCTGAAGCAAACCTACGAGGGTGTCGATAGCTTCCCGCTCATGGCGGTGCCCTTTTTCATCTTGGCTGCAGAGCTGATGAGTGGTGGCTCTCTCACCGAAGTGTTGTTGAAATTTGCAGCGCAATTTGTTGGTCACAAACGCGGCGGTTTGGGATACACCAACGTGGTGTCACTCACTTTCTTCTCCGGTATTTCAGGTTCAGCCTTGGCCGATGCGGCAGGCCCTGGCTCCATGATGATTCGCATGATGGACAAAGCTGGCTATGACCGGTCTTACGCGGCTGCACTGACCGCAGCGACCGCGATTGTGGGCCCCATCATCCCGCCGTCCATCATCATGATCATCTATGCATTGCAAGATGATCGTGTATCTGTCGGATCACTCTTTGTCGCCGGTTTCATTCCTGGCATTCTGATTGCGGTCGGCATGGCTGTGGTCAACTGGCATGTGTCTAAGCAGCGTAACTACAAGGGCGCTCCTGGCAATGAAACCTTTGCAGAAAAAATGCTTGTCACTTGGAAGGCCATCCCCGCGCTCATGTTGCCGGTGATCATTTTGGGCGGCATGCGGGCGGGTTGGTTCACGCCAACAGAAGCATCGGTGGTTGCGGTGTTCTACGCTTTGGTATGCGGCAAATGGATTTACCGCACCTTGGAGTGGAAAGCCGTGCCCGATATTCTGTCGCGCTCGGCGCTCATGACCGCATCGGTGCTGATCATCATTGGCACATCGAATGCCTTTGCTTGGATTTTGACCATCGATGGTTTGCCCATCAAACTGGCCGAGTGGATGGGTGCGCAAGACATGTCCGTCTTCACCTTCTTGATTGCGGTGAACATCTTCTTGCTGATTTTTGGCATCTTCATTGAGCCACTGCCCGGCGTGATGGTGTTGGTTCCTATCTTGGCCCCCGTGGCAGCAAAGCTGGGCATCGATCCCATTCATTTCGCCATGATCGTCATCTTTAACTTGACGCTGGGCATGATCACGCCACCCGTAGGAGGTTTGTTGTTTGTCACCTCAAACGTGTCCAAAGTTCCCTTGGATGCCCTGACCCGTGAACTCAAACCCTTCTTGATTGCGCACGCCATCATCTTGGCCATGCTCACTTTCATTCCAGCTCTCAGCACTTGGGCGCCACACGCCTTGGGCTTTCAATAAACACGGAGTCATTGATGACAACAAACAACCATCCCGCAATGTCAGTGGGCGTGATTGGCCTTGGCGCTATGGGACTAGGCATGGCCAGCTCTCTGCGTCGCGCCGGACACCATGTCAACGTGTGTGACGTGCGCCACGATGTCGCCAAGGCTTTTGCCAAAGACGGCGGCACAGCCTACGAAACCCCTGCAGATGTAGCCAAAGCATCTGACCTGATCGTCAGCGTGGTCGTGAATGCAGACCAAACCGAGCAAATTTTGTTCGGCGCGAACGGCGCGGCTGCACACATGAGACAAGGCTCCTTGTTCGTCATGTGTTCGACCGTAGATCCGAACTGGTCTGCGGCGCTAGAAAAACGTTTGAACGACATGGGTCTGCTGTATCTAGATGCGCCGATTTCTGGAGGCGCAGCCAAAGCAGCATCGGGTCAAATGACGATGATGACATCAGGCCAAGCTGCCGCCTATGCCAAAGCCGGCAATGCTCTTGAATGCATGGCCGCCCATGTGTACAAGCTAGGTGATCGTGCAGGCTACGGCAGCAAAGTCAAAATCATCAACCAACTCTTGGCTGGTGTACATATTGCCGCAGCCGCAGAAGCCATGGCTTTGGGCTTGCGTGAAGGCGTGGCGGCAGATGCTTTGTACGAAGTCATCACCAACAGCGCAGGCAACAGCTGGATGTTTGAAAACCGCATGGCACACGTCCTCAAAGGCGACTACACCCCTTTGTCAGCCGTGGACATTTTTGTGAAAGATTTGGGTCTCGTGCTCGATACCGCACGCGCCACCAAATTTCCGCTGCCACTGTCTGCGACGGCGCATCAAATGTTCATGCAAGCGTCAACAGCGGGCCATGGCCGCGAAGACGACTCGGCCGTTATCAAAATCTTTCCTGGCATTGAGCTGCCCCAAGCCAGCTGATTCGGAGTTCAAGGTATGCGTATCCTCATCACTGGCGGCAGTGGCTTTCTAGGCTCAAGTCTGGCACGTCACTTGTTACAACAACCCTCGATTCACCTAGAAGGCAAAGGCTCAGGCCCAATCACCGAATTGGTCCTGACAGACTTGGTGGCACCGCCTGATGACTTACAGCAAGACCATCGTGTTCGCGCCGTGGTGGGCGACTTGAGTGACTTGCTCCAAACGCAAAAACTCACCCTTGACAATGTCGATGCTGTGGTGCATTTGGCGGCGGCCGTGAGCGGTGAGTGCGAAGCCAATTTGGATTTGGGTTTGCAAAGCAACTTGCAAACCAGTTTGAACTTGCTGCAAGCTGCGCGTCATCAAGCCCAACAGCCTGTGTTTGTCTTTGCCAGTTCAGTGGCGGTTTTTGGAGCGCCCGTTGGACAACACCTGCCCAGCAGCATTTCCGACACGTACCAGCCCACCCCACAAAGCAGCTACGGCATTCAAAAGTTCATGGTCGAACAATTGGTCGCTGACTTTTCACGCAAAGGCTTGGTTCACGGTCGCAACGTGCGTTTGATGACCGTGTCTGTTCGCCCGGGAAAACCCAACGGTGCAGCGTCGAGCTTTTTGAGCGGCATGTTCAGAGAACCGTTGGCGGGTCAAGCCTGCACCGTTCCTGTCCCTGCAGACACACGCGTCGCACTTGCGTCCACAGACAAAACCGTCCAAGGCTTGATGTGCGCGCTCGTCACGCCCACGGCACGATGGGGCGCAGCCACCGCCGTCAATCTACCTGCACTCACCACCACCGTAGGTGAAATGGCACAAGCCTTGAAAGAGGTGGCGGGTGATGATGTGGTGGCTTTGCTCGATTGGAAAATTGATCCGAAAGTACAAGCCATCGTCAGCGGTTGGCCCAGCCAATTTGACAACGCGCGCGCAAAAAGCCTTGGGCTGATGGCAGACACCTCGGTGCAAAGTTTGATTCGATCGTATGCCTCGCGCCACCCACAAGCCATCACCTGTGCGCTGAAGTTTTAAACATTCACATGACTCAACATTTGACAAAGCCTTTGCTCGGCTGCATTGCTGACGACTTCACAGGTGCAACAGACTTGGCCAACAATTTGGTCCGTTCCGGCATGCGGACGGTGCAAACCATCGGTGTGCCCACTGACTCACAGAGCATGGATGCAAACGCCATCGTCGTCGCGCTTAAGTCACGCACCATCCCTGCCAAAGATGCCATCACCCAATCGCTGCAAGCGTATGAATGGCTCAAAGCGCAGGGTGTTGAACAGATCTATTTCAAATATTGCTCCACCTTTGACTCGACACCGCAAGGCAATATCGGTCCTGTCACGGAAGCATTGATGGACGCCATCTACGGCCAAGGCAAAGGGTTCACCATCGCATGCCCAGCCTTTCCAGAAAACAACCGCACCATCTTCAAAGGTCACCTGTTCGTAGGCGATGTGCTGCTGTCAGACAGTGGCATGCGCAACCACCCGCTGACCCCCATGGCCGATCCCAACTTGGTGCGGGTCATGCAATCGCAAACCCAGCGCAAGGTCGGGCTCGTCGAACAGTCTTGCGTTGCAGCGGGATCTGACGCAATTCGTGCACGCTTTCAAGCACTGCAAGCCGAGGGCGTTGGCGTGGCGGTGGTCGATGCCATCAGCAACCAAGATTTGTTGAGCATCGGTCGAGCTTTGGCTGACACACCACTCATCACCGCAGGCTCAGGGGTGGCGATTGGTTTGCCTCAAAACTGGAAAGCACGTGGCGTTTTGTCGGCCCACGCCAAGGCCGACACCCTCCCATCCGCCAAGGGCTACCAAGCTGTGATTTCTGGCAGTTGTTCTGTGGCCACCAATGCCCAAGTGCTGCACTGGCGGCAAGCAGGCAAGCCCGCGTTTGCGGTAGATCCCTTGGCCGTGGCTTCTGGTGCAGACGTGGTGCAACACGCTCTGAACTGGGCAACACCACAGCTCAAGCACGGCCCTGTGTTGATCTATGCCACCGCAGAGCCAGAGGCTGTGAAAGCCATTCAAAACCAATTAGGCGTTGCCCATGCAGGCGAATTGGTCGAGCAAACGTTGTCCAACATTGCCAAAGGCTTGGTACAAGCGGGTGTGCGGCAACTCGTGGTGGCTGGAGGTGAAACCTCTGGCGCGGTGGTACAAGCACTTGAAGTGGAACGCATGGTGATTGGCCCACAAATTGACCCAGGTGTGCCATGGACGTTGGTAACCTCTCCCATCTGTCACGGTGACGGGATCCACGTCACGCTCAAATCAGGCAACTTTGGTACACATGATTTTTTTGCAAAATCCTTCTCTTTGTTGAAAGCTACCTGAGCATGGATGAACTCGCATCACGCCAAGAAATTTGTCGCATCGCAGCGTCGCTGTATGCGCGAGGCTACGTGCATGCCAGCGCAGGCAACATCAGCGTCAAACTGGAGGACGGCAGTTTCCTAATTACTCCAACGGATGCGTGTTTGGGTCACTTGGTGGCCAATGAGTTGGCGCATGTCAGCGCCACAGGTGAGCAGTTGAGTGGTGCACGGGCTTCAAAAACCTTGGCACTGCACCGAAGCATTTACGCAGCCTCACCTCAGGCACGCTGCGTGATTCACACCCACGCGACGCATTTGGTCAGCCTCACACTACAAGGCGTCTGGCAACCCGCAGACATCGTGCCTCCCATCACCCCTTACTACGTGATGAAAGTCGGACACATACCTTTGGTGTCTTACCAACGACCAGGGGCTGCGGAGGTTGCCACGGAAGTGACACAACGCATCACACAAAGCACCGCACAGCACAAACCCATTCGTGGGGTGATGCTTGAACGCCTTGGCCCTGTCGTGTGGCACGAAAGTCCTGCGCAAGCCAGCGCGGTGCTCGAAGAACTCGAAGAAACAGCCAAACTCTGGCTCATGTCAAAGCGTCAAGCCAGCGCTTTGAGTGAGGCTCAAATTCACGAACTCCGAGAGACCTTTGGTGCTCTCTGGTAACGCACTTTTTCTATCAATACCTATGCCACGTTTTGCCGCCAACCTCAGCATGCTCTACAACGAGCACGATTTTCTTGACCGCTTTGCAGCCGCACAAAAAGATGGCTTCCAAGCCGTCGAATACTTGTTCCCTTACGCCTTTGAGGCACAAGAACTGCGTCAACGCTTGAACGACAACGGCTTGCAACAAGTGCTCTTCAACGCCCCTCCTGGCAATTGGGACGGGGGTGAGCGCGGCTTGGCTTGCTTGCCTGGACGTGAGAACGAGTTTCAAACTGGTTTTCTCAAAGCGTTGGCATATGCAGACACCTTAGCTTGCCCACGCATCCATGTCATGGCAGGTTTGGTACCGCAGGGCGCAGACCGTGACACGTTAGAGAAAACCTACATTCAGAACATCGCTTGGGCCGCCACTGAAGCGAAAAAAGCAGGACGTGATGTGTTGATTGAACCGATCAACACGCGTGATATTCCCGGATTCTTTTTGAATTACCAAGCGCAAGCACACCAGATCGTGCAACACATTGGCGCGTCCAACGTCAAAGTGCAAATGGATCTGTACCACTGCCAAATCATGGAAGGTGACTTGGCCTCCAAAATTCGTCAGTACCTACCGACAGGTCGTGTGGGGCACTTCCAAATCGCAGGCGTTCCTATGCGTCATGAGCCTGACTTGGGTGAGCTCAATCATCCTTATCTCTTCGACGTGATTGACGAAGTCTCAGCCGCCTGCGGCTGGGAAGGCTGGATTGGTTGCGAATACCGACCAGCCAGAGGTGCCGTTGCCAATGGCACACACAATGGTCTGGGTTGGTTTGCCAGCGCAATGGCAACAGGCAAAGGGGCTTAACGGATTAGAGCCCTTTGCGCGGAGCGGACTGAATCAAAGCCCCCACTTCGCTCTTCCACCATTTCGCTTGCCCCGTGGTGCCATGACCCGCCGTTTGAGGGCTCGCAGGAATCAGCAGCAATCGAGCATTGGCAATTGATGGCAAAGCTTTCTCCATGACTTGCAACTCTGGTGGATTGCGTTCGTCATCTGCCGAATTGATGGCGAGCAATGTGGCTTTGATTTTCCCGATCTGCGCAAGCGGGTTGTAGTCACGAGAGGCATCCCATTGATACAGATGGTCGTTCGCATCGCCGTTAAATGGCGTTTTCAAACGTTGATCCAGCCACTGATCAGCCTTCTCTCTGGTCGGTGCTAGACGTTGTAGACCTTGATCACCACCATTGGTCGCTGTGGCGTAAAAGACAGAAGCAAATTGCAAACTGCGCGGCTGCTGTGTGTAGTTGCCGTTCATCCATTCGGGGTCATTGCGAATGGAGTCGATGATGAGACGGCGCATCATCCAATTACGTCCTGACATTTCGCTAGGCAAGGCCGCCATAGGTACCAAAATATCCATGAAATCCGGATGTTGAATCCCCCACAACCAGGTTTGCATCCCGCCCATAGAGTTACCCAAGATCATTCGCACATGCGTCAGTTTGAGCCCCTCCGTCAACAAACGATGTTGCGCTAAAACCATGTCATCGTAGTTGTAACGCGGGAATTTAGCGCGCAAGCCATCCGACGGTTTGCTAGACGCCCCCATCCCCAAAGCATCCGGCAAGATGATGAAGTATTTGGCCGCATCCAAAGGTTGACCAGGGCCAAACAGCTCCCCACCAAAGGCAGCGTTAAGCATGCCCGCTCCTGTCCCCGTGGTGCCATGAAGAATCACAACCGGCTCGCCAGATGGATTGCCTAAGGTGGTGTAACCCACCTTTAACTCAGGCATCACCTCTCCTGTGTGGAAGCGAAAGTCTTTCGCAGTCCAAACGCCAGATTGAGGCACGGGTAAGTTTTGCGCCATCGCGCTTAGTCCGATACACAAGCACCCCATGCACAAGATTTTTTTCAATAAACGGTTCATCAACACAGCCTCCATGATTTTTCTCATGGGCATGTTAGGTGTGATGAAAGTTCAGGCATGTCATGCAAGCGACCATTGACATGTGTGATGACACACGCCATCAAGCTCAACAAGGTTGCTTGCCTCGCTCTGCGCCCGCCTTCGCCATGGCTTCAAAGCTGCTGTTCAAACGATTCTTGATGAAATACTCAATCACCGCCTTTGGGAAAAGTGAGTCAGGCTCGGACTCCGCGCGGTATTTAAACAAAGTGCCATTCGCGTCTTGCTCTAATCGCCACGAACCTTTGTAAAACTTTGCCTCGCCGCTGATTTGCACAAAGTCTGTGCCTTGGCTGGGTAACTCCATCACCTCCAACACCATGCGCATCTTGATCGGAAAAAACAATATTCGCTCTTGCAGCAACCGCTCTACACGGACCCGATGCGCATCCATGCGCGTGGTCGTCGATTCCACAACACCTGGGATGTTGGTCGCCGCGTCATAGTCAGTGATGTAGCGATACGCTTGGCACAAGTTCAAAGGTAAAGAAAAACTGGCATGCGTTTGAAAAATATTGCCTTGTTGAACCACATTGACTTTGATCTTGTAGTCATCTGCATCCGCCTTGGCAACACCCGCCAAGCAACACAAAGCAATGATCCATGCACACCAACGCAGCTTCATTTGATACCCTTTTGCTGATACAGGAATATTGCGGGGACAGCACGCAACCCCACTTGAAAAACCAATAATACGCCTCAGATGTACACCAAGTGTTTGCGCTGTATTTGGTAATGCACACCACCTATTCCTTTTTTGCATACTTTAAAAATCTCAAATGACGACGACTTCTCAACTCTTCCAACCCACACGTATCGGTGACATTGACTTAGCGAACCGTATCGTCATGGCCCCCCTCACCCGTAGCCGTGCAGATGAACCCAATGGCGATATTCCCGGCAGCGACATGAACGTTGCGTACTACGCACAACGCAGCACGGCGGGTCTGATCATCAGTGAAGGCACGCAGGTGTCTCCCGTCGGCAAAGGCTACATGGCCACCCCCGGCATTTACTCAGACGCACAGGTCGAAGGCTGGAAACCCATCACACAAGCGGTGCATGATGCGGGCTCCAAAATCGTGGCGCAAATTTGGCATGTAGGTCGCATCACCCACCCAGACTTGACGGGCGGCGCACAACCGGTTGCACCATCAGCCATTCAACCCAAAGTAGTGGCCTACACGCGCAACGGCAAAGTCGATGTGCCAGTGCCTCACGCTTTGTCGCAAGAAGAAATCAAAGAGGTGGTGAATCAATTTCGCCAAGGCGCAGCCAACGCACGACGCGCAGGTTTTGATGGTGTAGAAATTCACGGAGCGAACGGCTATTTGGTTGACCAATTCATCCGTGATGGCGCTAACCAACGTACTGACGCATATGGCGGCTCCATTGAGAACCGTTGTCGCTTTGCGCTTGAGGTGGTTGATGCGTGTATCGCTGAGATTGGTGCGGGTCGTGTTGGCATTCGCTTGTCGCCACTCACACCGTTCAACGACTTGACAGACAGCAACCCACAAGCCGTATTTGGGTATTTGGTACAAGAGCTCAACAAACGCGGGATTGCCTTTATTCACTTCATTGAAGGAGCCACGGGCGGCCCACGTGATGTACTAGGTTTTGACTATGCATGGGCACGCCAAGCCTTCAAAGGAGCCTACATCGCCAACAACGGCTACGACCGTCAGATGGCCATAGACGCGATTGAGTCTGGTCGTGCCGACGCAATCGCCTTTGGACGCTTGTTCATCGCCAATCCAGACTTGGTGGCGCGCCTCAAGCAAGACGCGGCGTTGAATACGCCCAATCCCAACACGTTTTATACCCCAGGTCCTGTTGGCTACACCGACTACCCCATGCTCTAAAAAATCCACCATGAAATACTTACACACGATGGTGCGTGTCACCGACTTAGAAGCATCGCTACGGTTTTACCGTGATGCGCTAGGACTGAATGTTTTGCGCACAAACGAGTATCCACAAGGTCGCTTCACGTTGGTCTACCTTGCCGCGCCTGGTGATGAAGATGCACAAGTCGAGCTCACCTACAACTGGGACCCTGAGGTCTATACCGGAGGCCGTAACTTTGGTCATTTGGCATATGCCGTAGATGATATTTACGCCACGTGCGAAAAACTTCAGTCGCATGGCGTCACCATTCTTCGCCCACCACGCGATGGCCGCATGGCATTTGTTCGTTCACCCGACAACATTTCCGTCGAGTTGCTTCAAAAAGGCGAAGCATTGGCACTTCAAGCACCTTGGTTAGAAATGCCCAACATTGGATCTTGGTAACTCGACACAAGTTGTTGGGAAATAAAAAAGGCTCTCAGTTCGAGAGCCTTTTTTCTGCACTCACACTTTCCAACTCGGCCTTCGCTTCTCGATGAACGCTTGAACGCCCTCAAGCGCAGCAGCATCCATCATGTTGCACGCCATGGCATTTTCAGCGTTCAGATATGCAGCTTCTAGCGGCTGTTCTAGTTGTTGATAAAAAAGTTTCTTACCTATCTCAATGGCAGTGCGAGGTTTAGCCAGAATGCTGCTCACATAGCGCTCGACCTCCGCATTCAAACCATCGGAGGAAACAACCGCGTTGATTAACCCCTTGTTGAGCGCTTGATCCGCATTAATAAAGTCACCCGTTACCAACATTTCAAACGCCGCTTTTCGATGCAGGTTACGTGAGAGTGCAACGCTGGGTGTGGCGCAAAACAAGCCTAAGTTCACACCACTGACTGCAAATTTCGATGCCGTCGATGCAACCGCCAAATCACACATCGCAACCAACTGACAACCGGCGGCTGTCGCAATGCCATCGACCACGGCAATCACCGGAACCGAGAGTCGTTGCAAGCTCATCATCATGTGACTGCACTGATGAAACAACGCTTGGTAGTAATCGAACGAAGGATTTGCACGCATTTCACGCAAATCGTGGCCTGCACAAAATGCTTTACCTGTCCCGCGCACAATCACCACCCGAGCGTGTGCATCCTCGTTGATGAGGTCAAGACAACGCTGCACAGCTTGCATGACTTGACTCGACAGAACGTTGAACGCTTCAGGGTGGTTGAGACATATCGTATGAACACCCCTCGCGTCACACGCGTGCTGCACAAGCTCAGTTTGTAAATCAGACATCTTGCGACTCCTTGTCTCAAAGCGCTTGATTGACTCGCTCACGCAATTGAAATTTTTGAATTTTTCCAGTCGATGTTTTGGGAATCACTTCAAAACGAATTTCTTTCGGCGTTTTGTAGCTCGCCAACAAAGTCTTGCAATGCGCGATCAATTCTTGCGCTGTCGTCTGGCTGTCCGGCTTGAGCTCCACATAAGCCACGGGTGTCTCGCCCCATTTGTCATCTTGTTTCGCGACCACTGCACACGCAACCACCGAAGGATGGCGATACAAGGCATCTTCGACCTCTAAAGAGCTGATGTTCTCTCCGCCTGAGATGATGACATCTTTACTTCGGTCTTTGATTTTCACGTATTGATCAGGTTCTAAAACCGCCAAATCTCCTGTGTGAAACCAGCCACCTTGGAATGCCTCGGTGGTCGCCGCTGGATTTTTCAAATACCCCTTCATGACCACATTGCCTCGAAACATGATCTCGCCCATGGTCTCACCATCAGAGGCCAAGGTCTCCATCGTTTTGGGGTCTTTCAGCGTCATCCCCTCTTGCATGGGGTAGCGCACGCCTTGTCGACCATTGAGTCGCGTTTGCTCAGACAAACTCTCATGCTTCCATGAGCTACGTTTTACTGCAACAGAGGCTGGACCATACACCTCTGTCAACCCATACACATGGGTGATATCAAACCCAAGCTTGGCCATGCCCTCAATCATGGAGGCAGGTGGCGCGGCGCCTGCAACCATGCCTTTGACGGGGTGATTGATTTGGGCACGCATTTCGTCAGGCGCGGCAATCAGTAGGTTATGCACGATGGGCGCAGCGCAGTAATGATCGGCTTTGTGTTCAGCAATGGCTTGCAAGATATGAGGCGCATCCACACGGCGCAAACAAATATGAACGCCCCCCAACATCGCAACCGTCCATGGAAAACACCAGCCGTTGCAATGGAACATCGGCAAGGTCCAGAGGTAGCGTGGAAAGTTGGGCATGTTCCAAGTCACCGCATTACTCACTGAGTTGAGGTAGGCACCTCGGTGGTGAGTCACCACGCCTTTGGGATCTCCCGTTGTTCCCGATGTATAGCTGACAGCGATGGCATCCCACTCATCAGCAGGCCCTTTCAGCTCAACCAGAGGTTCATGTTTGCTCAACCATGACTCGTACTCGTGCTGACCTACACGCTGACCAGGCCCTTGGTATTCCGTGTCACACACGTCAATCACCAAAACTTCACGGCGAAACTCGCTTTTAAGGAGTTGAAGTGCTTTGGCCGTGGTCACCGAGAACTCACTGTCCGTGATCAACACACTCGCTTCACAATGGTTCATCTGCCAAGCGAGCAAGTGCGCATCCAAACGTGTGTTCAAGGTATTCAGCACCGCATTCAATGCAGGCACTGCGTAATGTGCCTCCACCATCTCAGGCGTGTTGGACAGCATCACACTTACGGTTGAACCTCGTTTGATGCCCGCAGCGCTTAGAGCTGCCGCCAGACGCGCAGAACGCTCACGAACCTGTGACCATGTGTAACGACGCTCACCGTGAATCACCGCAGGCAAATCAGCAAAAACTTCAGCACTCCGCTCCACAAAACTAATCGGGGAGAGCGCAACGAAGTTGGCATGATTTTTTTCTAAATGTTGGTCAAAGATCGAACTCATGAATGTTCCTATGCAGAGATATCTACTTGTCTTGATCAATGAGTTTATCGCTGGAAAGCCCTTCTATGTCTGCTCAAACCGCACTCAAGTTCTCATAAACTCAAAGCCAAAAGGATTGATATGAACCGCTGCCCATGGTGTGAAGGCTTTGAGCTGTATCGCCACTATCACGACACCGAATGGGGTGTTCCGCTGCGCAAGGATCAAGCGCTGTTTGAGTTGTTGATCTTGGAGGGGGCGCAAGCGGGTCTATCGTGGTCTACCGTTTTGAAGAAGCGTGACAACTATCGCGTGGCCTTTGACCACTTTTCGCCTGAAAAGATCGCTCTCTATGACGACAAAAAAGTTGCGTCGCTCTTAGCTGATCCAGGCATTATTCGAAATCGCCTAAAAATTGCAGCCACCATTACCAATGCAAAAGCCTATCTGAGCCTGAAAGATCAAGGCCAAACATTCAGTGACTTCGTTTGGCAATTCGTGAACGATGCGCCGATTGAAAATAAGCGGTACTCGCTGAACGAAGTCCCAGCCAAAACTGCTGAATCTGATGCCATGAGTAAAGCGCTCCTCAAGGCTGGTTTTAAATTTGTAGGATCAACCATTTGCTACGCGTTCATGCAGGCATCTGGAATGGTCAATGATCACTTGGTGTCTTGCCATCGGCACTCAGCGGTCAAAGAAAAAGGCTTCGAAACCTAAGTTTCAAAGCCTTTTTTCACGTCGCTAAAAGCGAAGCTAGACAGGGATATGAGGGCTTAGTAGCCGCCGCGACCGCCGCCATAGCCACCACCGCCTGAACGATCGCCACCGCCGTAACCACCTGTGCGTGGGGGGCGAGGTTCCATTGGGCGCGCTTCATTCACAGTGATGCTACGGCCGCCCAAAGACTGACCGTTCATACCTTCGATTGCAGCTTGTGCTTCGGCATCGCTGCCCATTTCGACAAAACCAAAACCCTTAGAGCGGCCTGTGTCGCGCTCCATCATGACTTTGGCGCTAGTGACTGAACCGAACTCGCCGAAAGACTGTTCCAGATCGCCGTCACGCACGGTGTATGGCAGATTGCCAACGTAAAGTTTATTGCCCATGGGGACTCCTCTTAAATACATAAAAACAAAAAGCGATGGGGTCCCGAAAGCACAACAAACCTAAAAAGTAACGCCGTAACGCGCGAAACTGACCGATCACCTAACTGGCACAAGTCTTTTATTACTTGCACATTAGGATTATGCGCCTCTTTCGACAAAATTTCATATAAGTCTTTATGAATAAACCTCACGACACAAATTGTTTGGCAACACGCCGAATCAAAGGAAGAAGCAGGGCAAAGGATGCAAGAACCAAAACTGAACCAAACCAATCGCCCACCATCATGACGGCCGCACTGGTTAGAAAATTTTCGGTACGCCCAATCCAGAAGTACCAAAGCTGATGTACCAGCGGACTGATGACGGCAAACAGGAGAGAAACTTTGAAAAGTTCAAAAGAATTCAAGTTCAATAAGCTCTCGTTTAAACCCAAGTAATCAATCGCAATCTGTCGAGCCAAGAATGGCGCAAATCCAGCGAGAGAGCCAGTGATCAGTAAATTGAGATAACTTCCATCAAAGTACAAAAGATACGTAATCAAGGTCGAGGCCAGCATGATCCCCAAGGCCCCATCGAGTGCGAACAACAACACGAACGTCAAACGCAAACCACTTGGCAAAAAAACCCAATCGACGCGATGTGAATAATTGAGTGAACCAAAGAGTGTCATGTTGACTTGATACAACACAAAGTAAACAAACGCTGTCGCAGAAATGATGAGAAAGCGTTTTTTGTATGTCACGCCAGTTCCTTTTTTCGAAGTGGTTGCGATGTTGGTATTTCAACCTTTCAACGAACTTATGACAGATAGCTTTGTGAATAAACAAGGGCATCGGACTTCACAACAGTCCGCGAGAGGTCCAAGTCGTATTTGTTCAACACACCATCAAGGCTTGGAAAAGTTGGCTTGAATGTCATAGCGCGTTGTAGTTCAAACGATGTATTGAACTGTAGCGCCATCAAACGGGCCACCGTTGGGTCTTTGGTGTTGAGGCTGTGAAGACGTTCGCGGCGCTTGCCTGATTCATCAAGCCAGAGCACACGCAGGCAAAAAACGCCATGCCGATTGAGTTTGAGACGAGGAACGCGAATCATGTGGGACCCTTAAGTGGGAACCTATCGCACGTCTTAAACGAAAAAAGCCTTGACGAATCAAGGCTTTAGAAGATTTGGGGTGGCTGATGGGGCTCGAACCCACGACAACAGGAATCACAATCCTGGACTCTACCAACTGAGCTACAGCCACCGTAGAAACAAAGATTATAACCGAGCTACTTTGATTTCTGCCTTAAATTTTTCTTTTATTAGCTTGTAATACGCCAAACCTTCAGCAGAAGCCCACCATTGCGCATATTGGTCACGCTCACGAGCCAAAGCAGAAGCATTCGCAACATCACGTGGCAAGACTTTTTCAACCTTGACAACGGCATAACCATTCGCGCCCAAACTCACGCCAACCCAAGCAGGTAAGACTTGTGTACTGGCACGCAAAGCCGCCTCGACCAAAGCCGAAGGCAACGTTTGCTTTGTTTCCCGCGACACCACAATGGCTGCGGGCAGTTTGGCAGCTGCAGGGTTAGCCTTCCATTCAGCCAACTTAGCAAGACCTTCTGAACGAGCACGCTCAGCTGACTGCAGCGCAACGACCTGCTCGTGCACACGGGCTTTGACCTCGTCAAAAGGCAACGTACGCGCAGGGCTGTAATGCGTGATTCGCGCCGCAGCCAGTTGATTGGGGCCCAATTCCACAGCTTCTGTATTGCGCTTCTTCTCAATGGAATCTTGCGAGAAGATCGCAGCCAACAGTTTCGGGTTGTTAACTGCTGTCGAACCTGCCACCACCTCACGCCCTAAGTTACTGGCATGTTGCACGTCGAGCTTCAGACGTTCAGCCGCAGGCTTCAGACTGTCCGACTGCTCATAAACCATGTTGGTGAACTGTTCGGCAGCTTCCGCAAATTTGCGTTGTGCCAACTGGCCTCGCACTTCAACTTCAAGCTTTGCACGCTGTGATTCAAAGCTTTTTTGCTCTGGTATTTTGATGTCTGTCAGACGGATGATGTGAAAACCAAATTCGGTTTCCACGAGGTCACTTGTCTCACCTTTTTTGAGCGCGAAAGCCACGTCTTCAAAAGGCTTAACCATTGCACCTCGACCGAAAAAGTCTAGGTCTCCACCTTTGGCAGCCGACCCCGTATCTTGAGAGTTTTTGCGCGCCAACTCAGAAAACTGGTTAGGTGACTTTTGAATTTGAACCAACAACTCTTGTGCTTTGGCTCGGGCCTTTTCGCGCTCAGCAGCTGGAGCGGCTTTATCTACGCTGATCAAAATATGGCTGACCCGACGCTCTTCCAAACCCGCCAGACGTGCTGAGTTTTGTGCGTAATACGCCTTTAACTCATCTTCAGGCACCACGATACCTTTTTGTACTGCGGCTAAATCCAAGACAACATACTCAACATCAGCACGTTCGACGGACTGAAACTTATCGG